>Ga0209935_1000236_pt1 | contig 178191 bp, 192 predicted proteins | sample ThiBio_1000_plan_2_FD_183958 | JGI IMG/M metagenome (GOLD analysis project Ga0209935, IMG submission 183958) | Wastewater bioreactor microbial communities from Cape Town, South Africa - Thiocy_cont_1000_plan (SPAdes) | ecosystem: Engineered > Bioreactor > Thiocyanate-remediating >...
TTGTACAACCACCAGTTGCCGCAGTCAGCGCTCAAGAGCAGTACGCCGATGCAGGCCATGAAAGATTGGTACCAGACCCACCCGCACCTGTTTCACAAGCGACCATATGATCGTACGGGATGCGACAATTAGGTTGGCAAAATCTATTGATGGCTTTGTACCGGATTTGATGGACGGCCGGGTGGTAAAGGCCGCATCTCGAACTTTAGAAGCATACTTGAAAAAGAATGGATCAGGCAAGCTGATTGAGAGTGCGAAGAAGTTTAAAGGTGATTTTTTGGCGTTTTCTGAAAAAGACACCATCGAACGTACCATGGCCTATTGGTACTACTTGCCAGAGATAGCGTTTCAAGTGGACCAGGTTGAGAATTTTCTAAAGGAAAAATTCGATCTACTAATAAATCATCCCAACCCCAACATTAGAACATCGTTTTCCAGATTAATAAGTGTTTATGATTACCTGAAAGATGCGCAGGAGGCAGCAAAGTAGATGTAATTCTAATATTTTGCGCGGTAATAAAAAAGCCCAACTCTTCTGAGTTGGGCTTTTTTATATTAAAGCATTTTGTTTAAAATAGTGTGCGTTGCCTTCGTTCTTTAGGTGCAGAAATCCCCATGGAACCGACAAGCCGGACAACTTGGCGTTCCGTCAGTCCGTACTCTACGGCGATTTGCCGCGCGGTTTTGTGGGTTGAATAGTCTGCCGCAATTCGAGCGTTGCGTACTGCCTGCAGCGCGCGCTCTGCCTTGGGTAGCTGAAAATGGGGTAAGCCTCCATATTCTCTTGATAGCTTTTTTAGAGCGTCAAGCCCGATCGCTTTCACATATGGGTGATCTACCGTCACGCGGTCTGGGGTGGGGAAGTAGACGCGCAATCCTCCCCACCCTTGAACCAATGCCATGGTGGCGCGAAGACCCACCAGGCGCTCAAACTCCCGAAGTAGGGGAGGTAGCAGTTCTATGGGTATGGCGGGTTGTGAGGGCATAGTTATAGAGTCGAATTCATAAAGACTTATTTAAATTCATTGATCATTTTTTATTTTCTGGCTACGCTTGGCTCGGTCCAACATCGACTTGAGAGCCTCTATGACCCTGGATGCGTCTGATGTTGGTATGAACTTAATATCGGCATAGCTGGTGCCAGTGGTGCGTGAAATGAATGCCAGCAGACTTGCAGCGCTCCCATCGCGCAGCCCTCCGGCTTCCCACAACTTCTTCCACAGCCACTTGATTTTTTCAGCCTGGTCGAAGGGTCTGAACGTGCTGGCATTTGGGATAAACCCGAGCTTGGCCATGTGCGCGAGTATCTTGGCTCGGCCTTGACTGTCTAGCGTGGCAGAGCTGATGGCGCCAGTCTGCTGACGAAGGTGGTATCGGTAGTCGTCGTCACTCCAGCCCAGGGCCTGCCGGCCCTGGTGGATATGGCCGAGTTCGCGCTTTCGTTGGGCGTCACCATTTGATTGGCTCGTATAAGCCTTGAATCGATTGCAAGAGGTGGCATTCATGCTGCAGTCCTTTCGATACCCAGCAACTCGGGCACGACCTGCCCGGAGTGGACGTAGTACCAATCCGAGTCGATGAGGTTATTGATGAGCATTGCGGCGAATCGGGCCTGGCCGAGCTCGTTCATGATTCGTTGGAGCTTGCGGCTCGGGCCGCGCCATGTGGGCTCGACGCCGACCAGGCGTGCCGCCGCCAGGTTGTGATGACCATCGGTCAATACCCGGTACATCGCGCCACGCAACTCGATTTGCACGACCCGGACAACGAACACCTGGAAGGTGCTGGCCTTGTGGCCGACCTTCACCGGGTCGAGGTGCCGCTGGCAACTGATGAGAGGAATGGCGTCAGTCATTTCAGCAGCCTCGGCTTTGCGGGTTGCCGCGTCGGCTCCGCATCGGGCATGCGGACTTGGTTGGGCCGCACCAGGGAGAACGAGACCCGGGGCTGCTCGGGCTGAACCTCATACACGTAGTCGTGGTCGCCAAAGCTGCGCGTGCAGTTGAAGGCGTCTTGCATCAGTTCAGCCACTTTGATGGCTTTGGCTGCAGGCATCAGATAGTCGTAGTGGCCGATGGTCAGGCACGCCATCGGCACGCTTTTGGCAGGAGGGCGTCCCATGTTCAAACCTCCGCCTTGGCCTCGAAGGGTTGGACGATGAAGTCTTCAACCCCAGTGACCAGCTTGATTCCCGCAATGCCGCGAACGGCATCGGGTTCGTTGAGGATGGCCTCCTTGTTCACCTCGGCCTTGTTGCGCACGAACCGCTGCAGGTTCATGCGCTCCAGCGTTTCGATAACTGTTTCTGCGCCGCGAATGCTGACGCTGGTGGGGCGAATGCGCCAGCTGGCGGTGCCCGTGACGAAGTTGGCCGTTTTGCCGAGCTTGTCGTTCTCGCCACACAGCTCGACGCGGTGGGCCTCGCACCAGGATTGCACCCCTTCCTGCAGGAGCGTGATGCGGGCCGAAAGCGCTTCCAGCGTGGGCTGATGGTCCTGGGTGATGGCCGCGATGGCGTCGTTCATCTCCCCACGGCGGCGCTCGAATTCGCGCTGCAAGTCGCCGATTTGGCGGATGTATTCGGCGCAGTCGTTCTTGCTCTGGGGGACTGCGGTTTGGGCTTGAGCTTTGAGTCGGGTTGCCATGGCGATTAGTGGTGATGGGTTGAGGGAAGGTCTGTCGATGCCGATGCGGTGTCATGACCGCTGAGCACGCGGGCGGCTTGTGCCAGTGCTGCCGCTGCGGAAGGGACCTGGCGCAGAACGCCGTGGCGCGCGGCCGTGTTCAGGTAGGCCGTCAGCAGGGCGTTGAGTGCGATGTCTTGAGGTTGGTCTTGAACGAGCTGGGCGGATGCGCGTGCCAGGCGCTCGACCGCGTCGACTTCCTCGTTGGTGGGTCCATAGGCAGCCATGGTCAGAACCCTCTCAGCTCGGTAAAGCCGTGGACCGCTGCGATGCAGAACCCTAGGGCCATGATCAGGATGAAAAGCACGGCGGTCAGGGCAGCCTTGGCGCTCCGGCTCATCTCGCGCTGCTCATGCTCGATGGCCGTGGGGGCAAAGTGCATCGGCCCCTGCTTGAACGAGCCTTTGATTTGTTGGTGCTTACGCATAGTGGGGACCTCCTTTGAGCAGTTGAGAAAGGCGTTCGCGGTGCATGTGCGTGAACGTCGAGTAGTCGTCCGCAGCGGACGCGATAGCCAGGCGTCGTGTGATGCCGTAGGCACGCTGCAGGCGCTTGGCACGGCGCTTGATCCAGCCCAGAGGCGGGCGGTGGTAGTCGGCCTCGGCCAGAGGTAGTGCGATGTGGATCACTTCACGCTGCATCGCCGTTCTCCTGGTCGACAGTGCGGCGTGCGCGCCGCTGTGGTTCCTTGGGTGCAGGCGGTGCGCTCGCCTCCCGGTGCGGGCACTGCCTGCAGGCCTGCCAGTGCTGCATGTCGCGCGGGCTTGCGGTGGGTGCTGGGCGGTGTGCAAAGGCGCGGCATTGTTCTGCCGTGATGACGTGTTCATCACCACCAGATTCAGCCGTCAGGTGAGGGCATGCGTAACAGCCGAAGGTGTGTTGCACGCGATCCGCAATGCGCGCGGTGCTGGCTGCGCCGCTGCCATAAGCGCCGCTGCCGTTGAGCACTTGGCTCAGCGCGGATCGGCTGATGCCCAACCGCTGCGCGATGTGGGCGCGCACGGCCCCGGGTTGACGGGTGCGCTCGTCCAGCAGTGCGAACCAGGGCTCGCTTTGGTAGGCCAGCTTTGGAGTCATCTCCGAGCCCTCCGAACATGTGCAGGGAGGTTGTCCTGGGGCGGGGGAGTTGCTCCAATGTCTTTGACAAGCACATAGCGCACAAAGCCATTGATGCGTTTTGCGCTGACCTGCACTACGTCTGGGCGACTTTGTCTCCAGTGGCGAAGGTATTTCCGAATGGATTCTTGAATGCTGCGGGTGTCCTCGCCGGCATCAGCCAAGAGGCTCGTCGCGTCCTCGGTGGTGAGTGCCTTGCGTATCCGAAGTAGGTTCCACAGGCGGCGGTGCAAGGAGCCGCCGGTGTCTCGTTTCTTGTTGTTGTTCGTCAGGGTCGCTCCTCGTGCTTTCCCTGCCGCCTGGGCGCGTGCGGCGCGGCTGGCTTCTATGCCCTCCGTATTCAAAAGCCACATGCCAGGCGAAGTGAACTTTTCGGCATAGCCGAGCTGGCTCAGGGCAACGATGACGTGGTCTGCTGCATCCTGGGTTGCAAGCTCTGGTACCCAGCGCATGAGGTCATGTGCATTGAAGTACGGTAGGTTGCGCAGTCGAACCTTGCGCCCCAGCACGATCAGTGCTGACTCGGTGTGGGTTTGACTCATTGCAGCTCTCCACGGCGGCCAAGTTGCTTGCCGTTGAACTCAGGACACAGGGGGCGACCCTTGATGCGCTCCAAGGTCACCTTGTCCCAGCCGTTGGCATCGGCCCACTGCTCCAGGTTGGCGATGGCGTTGAGCAGCAGGCGCATGCGGCCGTTGGCCTGCTTGAGCAGCTCGGGCAGCACATCGTCTGCGATGGGCACTTCGCACTTTGCAGTGACCGTGGCCTTGACGTCGGCCAGGGAGATCGGCAGCAGCTCGACCACCTTGGCGACGCGGCTGGCGATGTGCCCATGGCGCGCTACCTTCATGGGGAAGTGCTCCATGCCGACGAGAAAGCACATCGTGCCCGTCATGTCGGTGATGTCGCGCAGCACCTCCAGCAGTGAGCCCGTGGTGCCGACCAGGAAGTCGGCCTCGTCCACGATCATCGGGACCATGTCCACGGCCAGCTTGCCGATGATGCGAGCCTGCACCTCCTGGTTGCGGCCCACTTTGGACAGGCCCATGCGCTCGGCCAGCTCATCAAGCATGGCGCGCTTGGTCCAGGTGGCCTTTGCCCGCACGAAGACCCAACCGCTGTCTGCCGCCCAGCGCTCGGTCAGTTCGGACTTGCCGATGCCGTAGTGACCCTTGACCAGCACCAGGCCGGCCTCGCGTGCACCGCGCCGCTCGACCAGCTTCTGAGCTTCGGCCAAGCGCTTGAAGTTTTCCGTTTTGACGAAACCTTTTTTCACGATACATTTCCTCTGTCTATCGATTGATCGCTGACACCGCCCTGTGACGTCTGCAAACGTCACAGGGCACTCTTAAAACCGGGCTGCTCGCCCGCGTCGCTCCACCCCATCCCCCGTCCCTCGTAGTAGTCGCGCAAGTCCGCGTAGTCCTCGCTGGCCGTGTAGTTGCGTAGCCATGCGCCGTCTGCATCGGTCCACTGATCGCGGTTGCGCATCAGCCATTCGTAGCGGTTGCTGGGGGCGTCGAAGAAGGGGCGACTGGGGGCCACGAGAACTGCCTCGGTAGCGGGCGCCTCCGAGACGATGGGCAGTTCAACGACCGCAGCGGCGGGTGCCTCAAGCGCAAAAGTCCCGGGCACATCGATGGGGGTGTCCAGCTCACGCAGGGCGGTTTGGATCTGCTGCTCGCGGCGCTTGACGGCGGTGGCAACGCGGCGCTCGCGGGCGATCTGCACGACGGGCTTTGGCATGGCGTCGATGCGGTTGGCGTTCCACAGCGCATCGCAGACAAAGTCGCCATCCACCGTGTACACACGCACGAAGTTCGGGTCGTGGATGTCGTAGCGCACGCTGACTTCGCGGCCGTCCACATCCCGGCGCATCAGCTCGGCGGCTTGGTAGTCCTGGTTGAACAGCGTGACCTGGCCGCGCTTCGCCGTGCGCAGCACTGCTGGCATGAACAGCTCGCGCAGCTCCCCCAACGTGGGCTTGTGCTGCAGTTCTGGGTCGAACTTCGCAGCCCATGCCTCGGCCGGCGTCATGTGCTTGCCGTCTTCGCGCTTGGGCAAGCTGCGGTGGCGGTGTTGCGCGTTGTATTCGCGGACCATTACCTCGACCGCGTCCACGAATTGCGCCCAGGTCGGAGCTTTGGTGCTGAGCTTGACGACGGCCCCTGTGGCCTCTGCACGCCGTATAGCGCGTTGCTCGCTGGCAAGCTCAGCCGCCACCTTGCGATAAGTTCCGCCATCCACATCGGAGCCTTGGTAGCTCCCGAACTGGCGTGCGCAATTGATGGCATGGGTTTGCCAACTGCGCTCGATGACGCCACGGCCTTGTGGCTTGCCGGGGATGCCGGTGCGGTGATCAATGCCCAAGCGGGCCATCAAGCCATCGATAGGACAGTCCATGACCAGGGCGGTTTCGCCAGCCCCGTTGTCGGTGTAAACAATGGCCGGGATGCCCCATTGACCTATGGCGTGGCGCAGTGCATCGCCCACGGCGATGACGTTCTCGGACAGAGACACTGACCAGCCGACGATCATCCGCGTGGACCAGTCAATCACCATGGTCAGCTCTGGCGCGAAGGGAGCCCCGTGATCGGGATGGCGCACCCGAGCTTTGAAGGTGTGGCCGTCCATGACGAACACATCCAGGGGCACCAGCATGCTGGCATCCCGCTTCTTGTACGGCAGGCGCACGTCGCGCTCGGAACCTGTGTGACGGGCCTTGATCAGGGCCACGCTGGCCTGGGCAGACTTGCCCAGCTTGTCGAGTGCCCGGCGTGCGCGGTGGTACAGAGTGCGCCAGCTGTCGAAGTCGCGGCCCAGCTTGCGCGTGACCTCCTTGGCGGCGCCGCTGAGCTTGCGAAAGCGCGGATCGCGGCTGTGATACAGGCCCAGCACTGCGGCCACGTCGTCGTTGATCTGGTGCGAATCGCGCGCCGTCTCTGGCACCGGCAGAAGGCCCCACCATCCATTGGCGCGGTGCATGCCCACCCAACGTTCCAGCGTGCGAGCGCTGACCGAATCGCCGCGCGCTCGTTGATTGGCCTGGCGGGCAATGGATTGCGTCTCCGATCCCGCCTCTCCCGTTGTGATGCGCGCTGCCAGCAGTTGGCATGCGCGACGCAGGCCGTGCATGTGCACCAGCTCATGAACCATGTTGACCAGGCGCACACGCGCATCAGCCACATCCTTCTCGGATTGAGCAGGGATGCGTGCAGCCGTCGGCGCATGTTCGACAGTGGTGCTGACAAAGGAGCGCACCGCTGGCGCGTCAACCACAGCCAGAGCGGCAGAGCCTGCCACCGCGATCTGCTGTGCAGTGATGGCGGCGCGAGTTTCCTCGGGCAAACCGGCCGGGTTGTATTCCAGCCCGCCACCGCCCGTGCGACCTGCACGCGGGCGGCTTTCTACAGCCAGCGCCGCGAGCTTGTCTCGGGTGCGGCGCTCGGACGTCGGCATGCCCGGCAAGCCCGCTATTTCTTGAGCAGTGAGCCAAGCCATCAACGGTTCGCTGCAGATGCTTGTGTCTGGCGCTTGGCGGAAGCCGTGCGAGGGTTTGTGGGCGCTGCACGGACCTCCTGATGTGCGGGACGGTTGCGGCGTGCGGAAGGCAGCGGAAGGCCCATGGACTGCATTGCTCGACGGGACTCACCGCTGCGCCCCACAACGGCGCCACTGATGACCGCCCACACGATGCTGGTGCTGAACTTGTTGTCGCGGCACCATTGCGCGACGGTGACGTTTTTGCGCTCAAGTTCGTTCAAAAAATCCCGCGCGGAACGGTGCTTCGCTGTCATCATTCACCCCTTCAAGGTTGACTAAGATGGAGCGATTATGAGTAACGAAAAACATACCAGCAAGGTAAATGAAAATGACCTTCTTGGTGTGTCGGAAATCGCGCGAGCTCGTTCTGAACGCGGGGCTCGCATCAAGTCCTTGCGCGAGTCCTTGCAACTCACCGTTGTTGATTTCGCAGCCTTGATGCATGTGACCAAGCAGACGCAACTGAAGTACGAGAAAGGTGCTACGGCACCAGATGCCGACTACCTTGCTGAGCTGTACTTTCAGTTCGCTATTGATCTCGGTCCTCTCATTACTGGAGCTCCTCGTTCGAAGCCCATGAAGGTCACGGCAGATGTCGAAGAGATGCTGCGTCGCTATGAGGCGCTGCCGGCCAATGCCCGCAGGACAGTGGATGAGGTGCTCTCATTTGCGTGGCAAGCGCAACAGAACAAGCGCTAAAAGTGCTCGGTACTATCGGTACCCTGGGGCATTCATCGTGTACATGGGTTTGACCCTGCAGTGCAGGGCGTGATACCGTAAATGCCCCTCCCTCCCATTTAAGGCCGACGCTCGCCGGCCTTTTTTCTTTGCCATCCGGCCACGACAGTGGCGGCATGGCGAACACCCTTTCTCTCGGCAAATCCGTCTTGCGCTACGGGATCCCTCTGGTGCTGGGCGGGTCGGCCTATGTCACGTACATCTCCGGCTTCGAGGACGGTCCAGCGGATGCGCAAGGGCGCCCGCAGTTCCGCAACGTGGTCTATGCAGACCAGTTCGCAGGAGGCTTGCCGACCGCGTGCCTGGGGCTTACCAAAAGCGTCAGTCCGGCGCCTGTGGTGCTGGGCGACTTTTGGTCGGATGCCCAATGCCAGGAGGTCGGCGGCCTGGTGCTGCAGCACGGCCAGGCCCGCGTGCTGGACTGCATCCGCGTCCCTGTCACGCAGCCCATCCTCAACTCGTTCTCCAGCCACGGCCACAACTTCGGCGAGGCGAGCACCTGCGCCAGTCGTGCCATGGGCCTGCTCAACGCGCAGCAGTACGAAAAAGCCTGCGATGCCCTGGCCCATGGCCCCGATGGCACGCCGGCCTGGAGCTACACCAAGACGGGCGCCCGCAATGCCAAGGGCGAGTGGGAATACCGCTTCGTGCGTGGGCTCTACAACCGTCGTCTGAAAGAGCGCAATACCTGCCTGAAGGGCGTGGCTGAGCTGCGTGCGCGCTATGACTTCGCTACGGGTACATGGAGTGCCAAGCCATGAAGGTCTACCTCAAGGACGACGAGTGGGCACTCATCACAAAGCTGCGCGCTGAGAAGGCCGTCGCCGAGAAGGCAGAAGAGTTCCGCATGTCCACAGCGGAAACAGCGGCGCAGTTCTTTCGCTACCTGGACCAAGCCGGCATGGGGCCTTCGTTTTCCGAGTTCGTCAACGGCTTTGGCTACGAAGGCGAGGACTGCAAGCTGGTCTATGAATACGTGCTGCAGGTCCGAGCCGTGCTGTGGAAGTGAGCGGCCGATGACACGCTTTCTTGAAGCCCTGCAGGCCGCCGTGCTGGCCGCCGCATTGCTGCTGTGCCTGGCCCTGGGCTTGAGCATGGTGCATTACCGCACGCAGGCCAGGGTGGCGACCGCAGAGCTGACGCGCCTGCAGGCTGATGTCAAAGCCCAGAACACCACGGCCAAGGCCGAGCTGGACCGCCTGACGGCCGAGCGTGACACCGCTCAGGCCCAGCTCGACGCCAAACATGAACACCAGGAGAAAACTGATGCAGCCGAACTGCAGGAGATTGCTCGCCTTCGCGGCGAGCTTGAGCGCCGCTCTGTGCGGGTGCGCGTCGTCGCCCAGCCCGCAGCCTGTGGGCCGGGTAGTGGTGGCCCCCCAGGTGAAGCGCCCGCCAGCGCCGACCCTGGTGCAGCAAACACAGCCGAGGCCTACGGGCTACTTCCAGCAAGAAATTCTGCGCGCCTTGGAGCAGTAATCCAGGAAATCGAAACCCTCAACGCGGCCTATGCATCGTGCCGCACCACTCTGATCGACAACAACCTCTGAGCGTCATGAGCGAGAACTTTCAACAAAATTCCGAACGCCGGCAGGAGCTGCTGTTGCTGGGCCAAATCCATGGTCTGGTGCAGTCCCTCAAAGATGGGCAAGACCTGCAAAACCGGCGCATGGACCGCATGGAGCAGCGCATGGAGGAGCACTACAGCGGCCTCGACTCACGGCTGCGCGAGGTCGAGAAGAAAGCAGCCGTGGCAGGTGCCTTGTCTGGCGGTGCCGTGGCCGTGGGGACTGCGCTGGTGGTCGAAGGTATCCGCCAGTTCATGAACGGTGGCCTGGGCAACTGAATGGCGCACGGCAAGGAAAAACGCACTCAACTGCGCGGCCTGTACGTCTATCAGCGCATGACGATGGATGCGGCTTGCAAGAAGCTGGGCGTGCCCCGCAGCACAGCCAATCGGTGGAAGCAGGAGGCGGCGGCGGAGGGCGATGACTGGGAGACCGGGCGCGCGGCCGTTGCCTTGGGCGATGACAACTTCAAGGTCTTGTCCACCAAGCTGTTGGAGGACTACCTGGTGCAGCACCAGGCGACCATGGACCTGCTGCGTGATGCCAAAGACATGAGCGCGATGGCCCGCGCTGAGACGCTGGCGAGCATGAGCGACAGCTTCAACAAAACCATGGCCGCGTTCAAAAGGCTCAACCCCGAGCTGGACCGCCAGGCCGTGCAGCTCGACGTGCTGCAGCGATTTGCGGTGTTCGTGCGCTCGCGTTTCCCGCAGCACCTGGGCGCGCTGGTCGACATGCTGGAGCCCTTCGGCGAAGAACTCGCCAAGGTGCGGTGATCCATGGCAAAGAACAGCAAAGATTTCCTGGCGGGGCTCACGGCCCTGGCCGACGATTTGCGCAAGCAGATCGACGCCAACCTCGACGGCTGGGATGTCAGTGCCGAGGCCATAGCGCAGAGGCGCCGGCTGGTGTGTGATCCGGTCAAGGGGTACGAGTACTGGGACCGGCACTACTTCCCGCACTACGGCAAGGCAGAGCCGAGCGAGCTGCACAAATACCTCTACAAGCGCCTGCCCGAGATCGTCAACGCTGCGGCTGGGCAACGCGATGCGGTGGCGGCGCCACGTGGCGAGGCCAAGTCCACCAAGATATCCATGAGCTTCGTCAGCTGGTGCGTTGTCACGGGCGCGAAGTGGTATCCGATCATCGTCATGGATGCCTTTGAGCAGGCGGCTGAGATGCTGGAAGCCATCAAGGCCGAGCTGGAAGCCAATCCGCGTATCGCTAGCGACTTCCCCGAAGTCGCAGGCCAGGGGCGGGTGTGGCGCGCAGGCGTGATCGTCACCAGGAACGGCCGCAAGGTGGAAGCCTTCGGCTCGGCCAAGAAGATTCGCGGCCGGCGCCATGGCGCGCATCGCCCCGACCTGGCGATCATGGACGACATCGAGAACGACGAGAACGTCAACACGCCGGCCCAGCGCGACAAGCTGCAGTCCTTCGTGACCAAGAGCGTGCTGTCGCTGGGTCCGCCCGATGACTCCATGGACGCCATCCTGGTCGGTACCGTCCTGCACTACGACAGCGTGCTCTCGCGTTTTCTCAAAAATCCTCTGTGGAATCGCAAGGTCTTCAAGGCCATCATCAACTGGCCCGAGCGGATGGACCTGTGGGAGCAATTCGAGGGACTGCTGCTCAATGCCGAGACGCCGCAGGAAGGCGAGGCTGCGGCCATGGCCCATTACCGCGACCACCAGGCAGAGATGGACAAGGGCGCCAAGGTGAGCTGGCCTGCGCTGCGCCCGCTGGTCAAGCTGATGCTGCGCCGCGCCCGCGAGGGCCATGACGCCTTCGACAGCGAGCAGCAGAACGACCCGGTCGCAGGCGAGGATGCTCCGTTCGCCAAGAGCATTCAGTTCTGGGTCAACCGCCTGGCCGAATGGGTGTTCTATGGCGCCTGCGATCCCAGCCTGGGTAAAGCGGGCAACAGCCGTGACCCGAGCGCCATCGGTGTCGGTGGCTACAACCGGGAAACCGGCGTCATGGACGTGGTCGAGGCCGCCATCAAGAAGCGCGTGCCTGACCGCATCATCAGCGACGTGATCGAAGTCCAGCGCGAGTATGGGTGCATCGTTTGGGGCTTCGAGTCGGTGCAGTTCCAGGAATTCCTCCGCACTGAGCTGGTCAAGCGCAGCGCCCAGTTGGGCGTGCCTGTGCCAGCACGCGCGCTGATCCCCATCAGCGACAAGCTGCTGCGTATCGAGAGCCTGCAGCCACACATGCACAACGGACTGATCCGGGTCCACAGCAGCCAGACCACGCTGATTGACCAGTTCCGGCACTTCCCCAAGGCTGACCACGACGACGGGCCAGACATGGTGCAGATGCTCTGGATGCTGTGCGTCACAGGCGGCCTCGCAGCCGCAGCCCAAGGCGGCAACACCACCCAACCCCAATCCGCCCGCGAACGCTATGCGAGGCAGGCGGCACGCATGTTCAGGAGAAACCGATGACCAATGAACAGCAAGACCTGCTGATGATCCGTGGCTTAATCGCCGGCCTGCCCGACGAGGACCGTGCGGGCGTGAGCTTGGCCGCTGCCAAGCTGCGCGCAGTCGTGGCCCAGCACAACGACCACGGCCAACTGGCTCTCGCTTTGGTCGGCGCTGAACTTGCTGCAAAGGACTGAGCCGTGGGTTTCATCGACCGCTTCAAATCTCTCGTAGGCCTGGGCGTCGAGCTGGGCGTGGAGCCTGCCGTTCCCAGTGCCCAGTCCATGCGTGAAGCCGCTTCGGCGCAGGGCTCTGGTGAGCAGGGATGGCGGCGCATCTCGGATGGCTCAAGCCAGCAGAACGAGCGCGACCTGGCGCCTATGGCACAGGACCGCATGCAAAAACTCGCCGAGCACCTGTGGCAGAGCAACCTGATTGCCAACCGCCTGGTGGAGCTACCGCTGGCCTATCTGCTGGCCGAAGGCGTGACGCTGCAGTGCCAGGACGCGGACCACCAGAAGCTGCTGAACGGGTTCTGGAGCGACCCTATCAACAACTGGCCGCTCAAGCTGCAGCCGCGCGTGCGGGCGCTGGGCCTGCTGGGCGAGCAGTGCTACATCGTCAACGTGCGCGATGGGGACGGCTTCGTGCGCCTGGGCTACCTGGACCCGCGCCAGATCGCCACCGTGGTCAACGATCCGAATAACCCGGAGCAGCCTATCGGCGTCGTCACCAAGCGGGACAACCGCGGGCGCCAATACAAGTACCGGGTGATCGTGTTGGGCGAGGATGACGCTCTGTTCACAGAGAACACGGCACGCATCCGTGCCGAAGAATTCACGGATGGCGAATGCCTGCTGTACCAGCTCAACAAGTTCCCCAATGGCAGCCGTGGGCGCAGTGACCTGTTGGGCCAGATGGACTGGCTGGATGCCTATGACGACTTCCTGTTTAACGAACTGGACCGCATCGGCTACCTGCGGTCCTTCGTCTGGGACGTCGAACTCAAGGGCGCCGATGAAAAAGCTGTGGCCGACTACGAAAAGAAGTTCGTGCCGCCTGGCCCGAACAGTACCTTTGTCCACAACGACTCTGTCACGCTCACCGCCAAGGCCCCAGAGCTGCAGGCGGCTGACACCACCCAAAGCGCGCGGCTGCTGCGCAACCATGTGCTGGGTGGTAGCACGATGCCCGAGCACTGGTTCGGCGGTGGCGGCGATGTGAACCGCGCCGCTGCATCCGAGATGGGCGAGCCGACATTCAAGACGTACAGCCTGCGGCAATCGTTCCTGCGGCTCATGCTCGAAGAGATTGGCCGCTACGTGCTGCTGTGCAATGCCCGGGCTTCGGGTGTGGAGCCCGACTGGTCTGAGGACAAATGGCAGGTGACTGCGGTGTTCCCCGAGCTGCTCAACCGGGATATCACCAAGTTCGCCAGTGCCATGCAGGCCGTGGTCAGCGCGGTGGTGCAGATGATCGACAACGGCCTCATGACCGAAGAAACCGCGCTCAAGATCGTTGCCGACGTGGCTCAGCGCTTTGGCCAGGACTTCGATGCCAAGACCGAACTCGGCAAAGCCCAGGAAGAAGCGAAAAAGCGCAGGGCGCAGCGCGCGGCCGAGGACGTGTTTACCAACCTGCCGGCCGACCTGGTGTCGGCCAAGGCCAAGGCCCAGGCCCAGACCAATGGCGCGCAAGTCTGACCAGGCCGGCAAGCCCAGCCGGGCATTCGAGGCTGAGCTGGCGCAGCGCTTGCGTGAGAGAGCTGCTCTGCTGCTGGCTGGCGAGACCCAGGTGCTGCAGATGCTGACTTCAGCACGAACACAAATCCTGGCGACCCTAGCGGGCCTGCCAGCCGACTGGCAGACATGGCATTTGTCGCGCCTGCTGGGCCAGATAGAGGACGTGCTGTCAGGGGCCAGCACGCAGGCGGGCGTGCTGTTCAGTGCGCGCATGCAAGATGCGTGGCAGGCTGGTGAAGACATGGTCGACAAGCCGCTGGCCGCCATCGGCCACGCGGTGGAGATGCGCCTGGGCCAGCTCGACGCGGGCATTCTCAAACAGATGCAATCCTTTGGTGTGCTGCGCCTGAAAGATGTGGGCGCGGAGGCGACTCGCACCATAGGCCGCGAATTGAGCCTGGTCACCATCGGGGCCCAGACACCGTTTGCGGCCATCCAGGCAGTGCAGAAGGTCCTGGGGGCGGAATCGCCGCGACGTGCAGCCAACATTGTCAGAACGGAAGTGAGCCGGTCATTTGCGTTAGCAACTGATCAGCGCCTGGTCCAGGCCGCGCCCCTGGTGCTTGGCCTGGGAAAGCAATGGCGCCGGAGTGGCAAGATTCACAGCCGATGGAATCACGACATCATGGACGGCCAGGTCGTGGATGCGGACAAGTCCTTCAAGGTGCCCAATCCCAGTGGCGGATTCGACATGATGAAATGCCCGCATGACCCGAAGGCGCCAGTGGAGCAGATCATCAACTGTGGATGCATCTCGCTGCCCTGGCTCAAGACCTGGCAGGTGATGACTCCGGGGGCAAAGCCTTTCACCGAGCGCGAGCTGCAGCTCGATGGCAGAAAAGCTGCACTGGACCAGGCTGCGAAAAAAGCGGGCAGACGCCAGGAGTAAATGAGCCCGCGTGAGCGTTTAAACCCAATGCAGGCGGCATCGGGGCGCGGAAAATCAGAAATGCCGCTGATAGCCCGTTTAAACGCCCTTTAAACATATGCGCAATGCAGGCCTGCAATGCACATAAAGCAATCCCCAGTCGGTATTAGATTTTCGCTCAATTTTTGAGCATATGCCGACCCTCGCCGTCCTTATTCATTTTCGCCTTCATCGGCACAGTCACTCCATCGCAATGCCGCAGCAGATCGCGGCCCAACAACGATGGAGTGACCAATGTCCGATTCCAAGAACAGCGACGCCGAAAGCGGCAAGCAGCTGACGGCTGCCGAGGCTGCCAAGCGCGTCAAGCGCACCGCCATTGAGCTGGTCGAAGTCCGTGGCCCTGGCGGCAAAGTGACGAAGGAACCCAAGGCCAAGCGGGTGCCCGTCGAGACAGGTGAAGTGCTGTCGTTCCGCGACTACGGCACACACGTCGTGGTCGTCACAAGGGACGGCCAGAAGCTCTCCAGCGCTGACGAGTGAGCCCGGGCATGCTCAAGCTCATTCCAGCGGGCACGGGCTACGCCCGGCTCACAGAAGCCGTGACCACCGAGTACGGCCAACTGATCGAACTGGTGCGCCAGGCCGTGCGCGACAAGCTGCGCCTGGCCGCGAATGGCGACTATTACGTCGACGTGCGTGGCATCTGGCCCGACCGCGTGGTCGTGCAGTTCAAGGGCCGCATGTACAGCTACGGCTACACGGTGAGCACCGACAACACCGTCGCCCTGGCCGAGGCCGTTGAGGTGGTTGCCGACTACCAGCCCGTGGGTGAAGCCATACCGGCATCTGTGGTGCCGGCTGTCGTTGGTGCCGTGCGTGAAGCCCAGGGCAACGCCGCATTCCGTGAAGCCAAGGATGGCTCCATTGAGGTGACGCTGATCCGCGCCGGCCGCAGCGGCAATCGCAACTTCTACCCCGACGCCGCCCTGCGCGAAAGCGCCCCGATGTTTGAAGGCGTGCGCGTGTTCGCCAAGTCTGATGCCGAACACATCGCAGGCAAGGGCAAGGATGTGCGCAACCTTATCGGTGGCATCTACGGCGTGCGTTTCGTGGAGGGCAAGGGCACCGACTCGGGCGCTCTCGTTGGCACGTTCCGCGCCATCAACCCTTCTGATCCTGCCGTCACCAAGATGGTTGAAGCCGTCAAGCGCGACATGCAGGGCCTGCTGGGCCTGTCCATCGACGCCGATGCACGCACACGCCAGCGCAAGGTAGGCGCCGAGACGCTGCGCGAGGCCCTGCGTTTCACGAAGGTCCATTCCGTCGATCTCATCGTCGAGCCAGGCGCAGGTGGCGGCCTGGACCGTCTGACCGAAGCCACCGCCGACACCCCTGCCGACACCCCTCATCAATCTGAAGGAACCGCAATGCCTCTGTGGAAGCAACGCATGCTCGAAGCCATCAAGGCAAAGGACCCGGCGCAGCATGCCGCCATCAACTCCGACACCATCAGCGATGACGACCTGGTGCGCGTGCATGAATCCGTGTGCGGCTCCCTGGTGCCGCCTGCGGGGACTCAGCGCATGACCGAGGCCCAGGGCGACAGCACGCCGCTGACCCGTGCCGACCTGCAGGTGTTCGAGCTGCGCGGAGCTGCCCGCGAGCGTATCGCCGCCGCCAAGCTGCCCCAGGCCGCCAAGGACCGGCTGTCCGCGCAGGTCGCAACGGCTGCGGCTGACCGCCTGACCGAAGCTGCGGTGGGCGACATGATCAAGACCGAAGGCGAGTACATCGCCCGCATGTCGGAAAGCGGCGCCGTACGTGTGCCGGCCTTCGGCGCCGGCTCCATCGTGGTGGGCGACCGCAGCCTGGGCATGCGCGACATGCTGGATGCGTTCTGGGACCCCCAGCACAAGGACCATGGCCGCGTGCAGTCGTTCAAGGAATGCTATATCGAGATGACGGGTGACCGCCTGGTCACGGGCCGTCTGCGCGAATGCGATCAGTCGCGCCTGGTCGAGTCCCTGGGCAGTGACTCTCTGGACCAGGTCCTGGGCGACAGCATTGGCCGCCGCATGCTGGCCGAGTACCGCGCTGCGGTGGACTTCGACGGCTGGCGCCAGGTCGTGAACGTGGTTCCGCTGAGCGACTTCCGCATGCAGCACCGCACACGCTGGGGCGGCTACGGTGATCTGCCTTCGGTCGCGGAAGGCGCTGACTACCAGCCGTTGACCAGCCCCACCGATGAAGAGGCCACCTACAAGGCGGGCAAGAAGGGCGGCACGGAAGACGTCACCCTGGAAATGATCAAGAACGACGACGTGGGTGCGATCCGGCGCATCCCGACCAAGCTCTCGCGTGCTGCCAAGCGCACGCTGGCGAAGTTCGTCTTTGACTTCTTCCGCTCCAATGCGCTCATCTACGACACCAAGGCGTTCTTCCACGCGGACCACAACAACCTGTTCACGGGTGCTCTCTCCAAGGCCGAGCTGGCGGCTCACCGCCTGGCGATGCTCAAGCAGACCGAACTGAACAGCGGCGACCGCATCGGCATTGCACCAACCCGCCTGGTCGTGCCGGTGGACCTGCAGGAAGCGGCCGTGGACCTGTTCAAGCTGGCAACGAACAACGAGAAGACGTTCATGCAGGCGCTCACGATGAACATCATCCCGGTCTGGTACTGGACGGATGCCAACGACTGGGTGACGGTGGCCGATCCGGCCGACATCCCCGGTGTCGAGGTGGGCTTCCTGGACGGCAAGGAAGAGCCCGAGCTGTTCGTGCAGGACTCGCCGACCTCGGGCTCCATGTTCTCGGCCGACAAGCTGACCTACAAGGTGCGCCACATCTACGGCGGCGCGGTCTGTGATTTCCGCTGCGCCACCAAGGCTGTGGTGGCCTGACCAACTCCCCGCTATCCAACACCCAGCAGAGAGAGAAAGCGCCGCAGGACCAGTGGCGCAGGGGAGTGGCTGTCCTCGGTGAAACAGCCCGGCCCGCCCCGCAAGGGGTGGGTTTGTAGAGCCCCATTACCTGGGGCTGCACAAACCCAGCCATACCGCCTTCCAACCTGAGACCGACATGCTTGCCGACTATCAGCAACTCGTGAACGACCTGGTCGCCGACCAGGACACGGTGATCACGGCCGAGGTGCGCGACCGTGCCATCGAAGAGGCCAGGTTGCGCTACAGCGCAGATCGGCCCCACCACATCGTGGCCGACGTGACCTGGCCGGCGCTGAGCGTGTTTGGCCCGGTGCCCGAGGGCTGGGGGGCCACATCGCGTGTGCGAAGCGCTGAGTACCCGGTGGGGCGGCGTCCTGCCGAGCTGGTTTTCATCGACGCATATCGGACCCCCACGGGCTGGGGCCTGGAATGCGTAGGTGCCCTGCCAGCGGGTGCCGTGGTGCGCCTGTCGTACACCCAGCCCCACGTGCTGGGCGTGGATGAGGACACCATCCCCATGGAGCACCGGATGGCGGTGGCCCAGTACGCGGCCTGGCTGCTGTGCCAGCAGCTCGCCACCCGCTACAGCGGTGAGCGCGAGACGCCCATGGGCGCCGAAGTTGCCCGCACCGAAACCCGTGCACGCTCCTACGCAGCCAGGGCCAAGGAATACCGCTCGGCCTACTACGCCGGCACAGGCCAGTCTGACCCTTTCAAACAGGCCGACCTGGGTGGCGACCTGGCGCCGGCCGCTGGCGTGGTGAGCTGGCCTGGTCGGCGTCGCAACGTGCTGACGCGAGGTGTGCTGTGAGCAGCCTGCACCTGACCTTTGCCGGGCTGGATGCGCTGCGGCGCGGATTCGCCCAGGCGCCGGATGTGACGCGGCATGAACTGCTCGCAGCGATGACGCAGGGCACGATGCTGGTGGAGCGTGAAGCCAAGGAGCGTATGCCCAAAGTCACGGGCATGACCGCAGCCAGCATTGCCAGCGATGCCTTTGCAACGCCGGTCGGCGTGATTGGCACGGTAGGCAGCTCGCAACCTACGGCTGTTTTTGCGGAGCTGGGCACGCGGCCGCACATGCCACCCATTGAGGCGCTGGTGCCATGGGTGCGTGCAGTCCTGGGCGTGCCCGCCAAGCGCGAGCGCAGCGTCGCGTTCCTCGTCGCTCGCAAGATTGCCCGCAAGGGCACCGCGCCCAAGCGCCCTTTGGGCGAGGCGGTCGCCGCAACCGAGAGCCAGGTGCTGCGCATGCTGGAGGACGCTGCCGGCCGGGTCGCCTCCCATCTCGCAGGGGGCCAGGCATGAGCACGCTGGCGCAGCATCGCGCGGCCATCGTGGCTGCACTGGCCTCTGTGCCCGACGTCGGCATCGTGCACGACCGCGAGCGCTACGCGGACGGTAACGCCAAGTTCGCGGCCCTGTACGTCTACACGCCTGCCGCAGGCAAACCCCATATCCGAGGCTGGTGGCTGCGCCGCAGCAGCACGGCCGAACACAGCCCCAACGTGGGCCGCTCTGTGAACGTCCATACCTGGACGGTGCGCGGCTACATGGCTTTTACAGACGCCGATGCCACCGAGCTGGTGCTCGATGACCTGGTCGAGCAGTTCCGCGCACTGGTACGCGCTGACCCAACTCTGGGCGGCGTGTGCCAGCCGGGGCCGCTGGGTGACGACGCGGACGGTGTGCAAGTCACCGACGCCGGGCCTGTCAATTTCGCGGGAGTGCTTTGTCACTCCGTTGTCCTGCAACTGAAGACCTGGAGCTACCTGTGACCAAGAAGGCCACCCATGCCCAACCCACCACTGCACCCGAGCCTGCGCAAGGGGCGCAAGCCCAAGACCAAGAAGTCCCGCAGGCCGCGCAGCCGTCCACGGCCGGCACCCCTGCCGCTGTCGATGGAGCTGGCACTGCCCTGGTTGATGCCACGGCGAGTCCCTCGAACCCGGCGCCCGCGATCCCGAACCCCAAGCGCGGTGGCCTCTGGCGTGTCGCGCTTGTCGGCGACCGTGGGCCGGAGCTGGAACTCGTAGGCCGAACCAGGCAGCCCCACGAAGTGCCGCCTGGTGACGGCGAATCTGCAATCACTCACTGAAGGAAAAGCAAATGGCAGCAAAGCTCATGCGCAAGATGGCCATCCTGGCCCTGGTTGAAACCGTTGTCGGCACGGGGGTCGTACCCCTGGCGGCCAACGCCATGCTGGTCAGCGACGTGACCCTCACCCCCATCGAGGGCGATGTGGTCGAGCGCAACAACATCCGCCCCTTCTTCGGCTCCAGCGGCAGCACTCTGGTGACTGAGTACCAGAAGATGGCCTTCTCGGTGGAGCTGGCTGGCGTGGCCGCTGCCGGCGATCTGCCTGGTGTGACCGATCTGCTGCGCGCCTGCGCCATGAGCGCCACCAACCAGGCCGGGGCCAAGACCGTCTTTGCGCCTGTGACCGATGGCATTGAGAGCGTGACCATCTACGGCAACGTGGACGGCACGCTCTACAAGATGCACGGCGCACGCGGCGAGGTCGACTTCAGCACCGATGCCAAGGCCATCCCCAAATGGAAATTCGAGTTCACGGGCTCGTTTGTCCCCGCCATCGATGCGCCCCTGCCTGCTGTCGACTACAGCGCCTTCGTCGCGCCGCTAGGCGTGAACAAGGCCAACACCACGCTCAGCGTCGACGGCCTGTCGGTGGCCTGCAGCGCCTTCAGCTTCAAGTGCGGCAACCAGGTGGTCAAGCGCGACCTGATGAACGTGGACACCGTGGAGATCACGGACCGCAAGTCCACAGGCAGCGTCACCTTCGAGAACACCAGCGTTGCCGCCAAGGACTGGATCGGCCTGGCGCGTGCCAGCGCCATCGTGCCCATCGCACTCAAGCATGGGCAGGGAACGACCAACACCGTCAGCTTCAAGAGCGCCCGCGCCCAGGTCGGCAAGCCCACCTTCAACGACAGCGACGGCGTGCAGATGGTGACCATCCCGCTGTCCTTCATCCCCTCGGACGCCGGCAATGACGAGTGGTCCATTGAGATTTGAGCGCACCCCTTTTTTACACCCCAAGGAGAAAACCATGGCAGTCAAGATTTCCGGCCTCAAGCCCACTATTTCCGTTCCGGCCACGCTGTACCTGCCCGTCGACGGCGGCCAGTTCGCGGCACATCAGTTCAGCGTGGAGTTCAAGCGCCTGCCCAAGTCGCGCCGCGATGAGATCAATGAGCTTGTGGTCGTCGGCAAGAAGTCCACGGGTGCCGATGGCGCGGAAGAGGTCAAGCGCCTGACCATCCCCGAATTGCTGGACGAGGTGGTCGTGGGCTGGGGCGGGATGACTGGCGAGGACGGTTCCCCCGTGCCTTACAGCCACGAAGAGCGCCGGGCCACGGAAGAGGTGTACCCGGGTCTGGAGCAGGCCATGGCCGTGGTGTGGTTCGACGGCATGAACGTGCACCAGCGGGATGCCGCTACAAAAAACTCCGTGGCGCTGTCCAGCACCACCTCGGGCTCGACAGCGCAGACCGCTACGTCGTAGACGACGAGCTGCGCGCGCAGTGCGGGCCGCTGGGCATTGATCCCGACCAGCTCATCCCCAGGCAAGTGCAGCGGATCACGGCGGAGGACTACGAGCTATGGCCGGAGCATGCGCTGGCCTGGAACGTGTACCTCGGTTGCGGCACGCAGTGGGTCAAGACCAGGGGCTTCGGCGGTCCCCCTGTGTGGGAGGGCCTGAACTATGCGGGGGTGGAGGTGGTGATGCGCAAGTACCAGGTGCCGGCTGAGCTGGAAAGCGAGGTGTTCGCGCAGCTGCAGGTGCTGGAGGTTGAGACGGTGAATCTGCTCAATCGGTAAGGAAAAGGCCGGCAGAGCCGGCCTTCTTATCCGCGCACCAGGCAGTAAGCCAGCCAGGCGGGAATACCGATGGCCCACAGCGCAACCCACCACCCCATTGCATAGGGGGTCGAGGCGGTCACGAAGAGACCAGCCAGGAACAGTGCGATGACTTTGAACATACGAATGGGACTGTAAACGATATGAGCGCGGTGCGGCAAATCGGGATCAAGATGACGGTGGACGCCCAGTCGGTGACGACTGAGCTGCCCCGCGCCGGCCGTGAGTTCGACAACCTGGGCGCCCGCGCGGAGCAGGGCGCGGAACGGGCCACACGCAGCCTGGCCCGGGTCAATATGTCCGTGCGCGACATCATCCAGGGCGCAGCGGGCCTGCATATCGTTGGCAGCTCCATCAGCGCGATTGGCGACGCCATCAGCGCATTGCCGCGCGAAGCATTCAACTACTCCAAGAATCTGGAAGTCAGCCAGGTCGGCATGGCCGGCATCTTGGGGAGCATGACGGCCATCAACGGCCAGCAGACCGACTACAACAAAGCGCTGCAGATATCCAGCGAGTACATCCGCAAGCTCAACGACGATGCATTGCGCACGGCGGCCAGCAGCCAGGAACTGACCCAAGTTTTCCAGGCGCTGCTCGCGCCCGGCCTGGCCGCCAAGATGAACATGGAGGAGATCCGCCAGCTGACGGTGGTGGGCACCAATGCGGTCAAGAGCATGGGGCTGGATGCGGGCCAGGTCGTGCAGGAACTGCGCGACCTGGTCGCGGGCGGCATCACGCCCGCCAGCTCCACACTGGCTACAGCGCTTGGACTGAAGGACTCGGATATCGCCAAGGCCAAGGCGTCCAGCGAGGGGCTGTTCAAGTTCCTGATGGATCGCCTGCAGGGCTTTCAGGCTTCCAGCGATGCGTTCAATGACACGCTCAAAGGAAAGCTCGACAGCGTTAAAGAGGGCGCCGTTCGCGTCGCGGCCGAGGGCATGAATCCCTTGATCGAAGCCACGAAGACGGCCCTGGATGACGTCTCCCGGCTGTTCGTGACCTTCGATGCGAACAAGAACGTTGCGCTGAATCCTGCGCTGGTCAACAGCATTCGCAGCTTCTCGCAGGGACTGGCCGATGCGGCTGCGATGGGGCGGGCTGGCATCTCTGTGGTGTGGGAACACCGCTCGGCCATCATGGCGCTGGCTACGGCCTATGGCGCCGTGAAAATCGGCACGTTCATTTCGGAGATGGTCACTGCCGTTGCAGCCAAGAGGGAGGCCGCACAGGCATCGCGCCTGCTGGCGGTGCAGGAGGCGGCCGAGGCCTCGGGCAACGTGCAGGTCGTGGCATCTTCTCGGGCCAAGGTTGCCGCCTATCTCGCCGAGCTGGAGGCCAACGCCGCCCGTGCACGCGGTGAGGTCGTGGCGCAGGCTGCCCAGATCGCCACGCTGCAGACCACCCAGGAAGCCATTGTGGTCGCGCGTGCCGAAGTGGTCGCCAAGATGAACGCCACACGGGCCACCATGGCGCAGGCCGAGGCGCAGATTGCTGCGGCGCGTGCCGCTGGCGCGCAGAGCATGGCCCTGGCCCTGGTGCGCGAAGGCACGCAGACGCTAACGGCCGCCCAGGCCCGGCATGCCGCATTGCTGACAGAACTGGCTACCCTGGGCCGGCAGCAGGCGGGCGTGCAGGCGTCCATTGCTGCGGCGACGACTGCGTCGACCGCTGCGCAGACAGCGGCCACGGCTGCGACGGGGCGCCTAGCCGCAGCGCAGGGCGCTGCCTCGCTGGCAGGCCGCACGTTCGGTACGGTGATGGGTGCCTTGGGCGGCCCTGTGGGGATCGCTATCGCGGCCCTCACGGTCCTGATTGGAAAGCTCGTTGAAGCGAGCTGGGAAGCGTCCAAGGTCGCCAAGGTCGGCCAGTCAAAGGAGCGTGTTGACTCGGCACTTGCCAACGGTACACAGGCTGAGGAGCGCGACCTCGCGCGGCTGCGTGGGCAGATCGAAAACCTGAAGGAGCAGCGTGACGAGCTGTTGCTCGACAAAAAAGATGGTGGCCTCATGGGGCTGCTGTTCGGCAACGACTACCAGGTAGGCCTCGACTCCAAGCTGCGGGCCACCAACGCCGAAATCGATGCGCTGTCGGGCTCACTGGGCGCTGCTGAGAAGGCTGCAAAGGCCGCGTCCACGCAGACCGGGGAACTGACGCTGACGGTGTCGGGCTCCGAGCAGGCCTGGCGCAAAGCCAATGATGGCGTCAAGACGGCGTCTGCGATCCAGTCCGATTACAACGACAAGCTGGCTGCGTCCAAAGCGAGTTGGGAAGCCTACAAGAAGGCCCTGGAGAAAGACGGTGTCAGCAGCGCGAAAATCGGTGCCCTCCAAAAGGAGCAGGAGCAAAACGAGAAGTCGCTGGCCGACGAGCGCGACAAGCAGATCAAGGCGCTGAGCGCAGGCGCGGTATCGGCGCGATCCCATGGCATCGACGCCGAGATTGCCGCGACAAAGCACGGGTACAAACTGCTCGCGGCCCAGACTGCAGAAAGCCTGGCCGAGATCGAAGCGCTGCGCAAGGATGGCGCACTTGGCGACTCCGATGCGCTGGAGCGACGCACGGCGCTGCAGCTCGCCGACATCGACGCGCAGCGGGCCGCGCTGCTGGCCGAACTGGCGCTGATCAAGGGCAAGAAGGAGTCGGCCAAGGAACAGGCCAACCTGCAGGGCGAACTGGCTAAGCTGGCTCAAAAGCGCATCAGCATTGAGGCTGCAGCCGAGCGCCAACAGCGGGAACTTGATGCGCAGGCAGCCGAGGCGCTGGAGCAACGCATCACCGGCAAGCAACGTGATGCTCAGCAGGCGCAAGAGAGCCTGCGCCTGGCAAAGCTGGACACGCTTGAAATTGGGCAAACCGGCGCGGCACTCGGGGCATTGCGCCAGGCGCGTGTGGAAGACACGGCTGCCCAACTGGAAGCACAGGCTCGCACCATGGACGGTATCGACCTGTCCAAGCGTGCCGGCGACGCGCTGCGTGCGCAGGCTGCAGCGGTGCGGGAGGGCGCCAAGGTCCAGGGATACAACGAGTCGGCGCGGATGGTCGAGGACTATGCGCGCTCGGTCAGGGAAGCCAGCGAAGCCACCCAGTTTGAACAGTCGCTTGCGGCGATGTCGCAGCGCGACCGCGAGATTGCGCTGGAGCAGTACCGCATCGCTATCCAGTTGAAGAAGCAGCTGGAGCAGATCGATGCTGCCAACCCCAACGATGCAGCGGCAGCACAGCGCTTGAAAGAGCGTGCCTCGGCCGAGGCAGCCAAAGCCCAGGCGGATGCGGCGAATCGCGTCTTTGTCCGCGAGTCAGCCAAGTCCGTGGACCAGATCAACGAGATTTTCCGCAAGGGCTTTGCGGACATGGTCAATGGAGGTGAGGAGACCTGGAAAGCCTTCACCAAGAGCCTCGCCACGTCGTTCAAAACTACAGTGGCGGACGAACTGTACAAGGCCTTCGCGCAGCCCCTCGTCGTGCCTGTGATCGCCGCGATTCAGGGCGTGATCGGATCAATCTTCGGCTCAGCGGCTGGTGGAGGCGGAGGAGGAGGTGGCTCTGGCCTGCTCGGCATGGCGAGTAATGCCGGCAGCCTGTATTCGCTAGTGACGGGCAACAGCTTGTGGGGCACGGCCGCGAGGCAAATTGGTGGCTGGCTCGGGCTGGGTGGTGCGACGAGTATGGGCCTGGGGACGGGCCTTGCTGCTGGGGCAGGCTCTGGATTGGCGCTTGCAAGCACATCTGCTGGGCTGGGGCTTACGGGCGCTGCCGGGACGGGTTTTGGACTCGTGGGCGGAGGGGGCCTGGGGCTTACCGCCACCAGCGCTGGGGCCGGCACTCTCGGTGCGGGTATCGGTGCTGGGGCCGGCGCAGGGGCGGGTGGCATGTCCTCCCTGTTCGCTGCTATCCCGGGTTGGGGCTGGGCGCTGGGCGGAATAGCGGCCCTCGCTCTTGGCGGAGCCTTTGGGTCGCGGGGCGCGAACCACAGCGGCGCGGCCTACAGCACATCGGGCGTGGGCAATGACAAGGCCGCAGAACGCCTGTTCGACCGCGCTGGCGGCGACTGGTACGACGACCTGACCAAGCGTCACAACGCCGAGCTGGAGAAGAACCTCAAGGGCAGCCTGGATGGCTTATCTGCGCTGTACGGAAACCTGGGCAACTACGCCAAGGGCGGTGTGCGCGACATCGACCTGGTCGGTGGCTTTGCGGTCAATGGCCGCTACAAGGATGAAGACTCGTATGGCTACGCCAAGATCATCGACAAGATCACGGGCCAGGTCCTGGGCGGCTTTGAGAATCGGAATCTGGGAAGCAACCCCGAGGAAGCCTACAAGGCATACATGGGGCAGTTCGGCTCGTTGCTGGTGTCCGAACTCAAGAAGGCGGATCTGCCCAGCTGGATGCGGACCACGCTGGACTCCGTGGGCGAGGAGCCGAACGTTGAAGCGCTGCAGGCGGCTTTTCAGACCATTGAGCTGATCGGCCGCTCCTTTGAAGAGCTGGGCAAGAAGATCACCGGCTTTGCCGACATGACCGACCTGGCATTCGAGGCGCTGATCAAGGCCTCGGGTGGGATCGAGGCGCTCAATGCCAACGCCGGCAGCTTTTACCAGAACTTCTACAGCGAAGACGAACGCAAGACGGCCACAAAAAAGGAACTGGACAAGCAGCTCAAGGATTTGGGCGTCAACATCGATCTGGACGCTGACGACGCCCAGGCGCAGTTCCGCAAGGTGGTGGAAGACAAGCTCAAGGCGGCCAGCGGTGAAGAGGCGCGCAGCAAGGTACTGAAGGACCAGCTCAGTGCATTCTCCGAATCCGACCTGGCGGATTTCCGCAACGGCAAGACCACGGGCTCCTTCGCTGACTTCGTGAAGACCGTAACTTCGGGTGAAGGCCATGTCGATTCTGGCTTGGCAGCGAAGATGACGGCTGAGATCGATGAGCTGCTCAAGAGCGGTGGGAATTTGAATGACTTCGGCGCCGGCATTGACAAGGTCGTCGGCTCCGTGGGCGGCACGGGTAAAAGCTCAGCAGAGACGGCCGCCGAGCTGCTCAAGCTCAATGGCACTTTCAAGGCCGTCACGAAGACCACCGAAGAGGTCACAGCCGCCGCCGAGAAAGAGGCGGCCGCCAAGGCCAAGGCGGCGGAGGAAGCGAAGAAGAAAGAAGAGGACGCACGCAAAGCTGCAATCGATGCTGCGTATGCGAACCTGCAGGCTGCTGTTGAACGTGAGCGTGAGGGCCTGCAGCAGCGTCTGGAGGATGTACGTGCAGTCCAAGACTCGCTCACAAGCGTGGTCGAGGCGGCAGGCAGCGCTGTACGCGAGCTGCGCGGCAACGTCCAGGCCACGGCTGAGATCCAGGCCCGCCAGGCCATGGCAACCATCGACAGCGCCCTGGCAGCGCTGCGCGCCGGTGCGGCGTTGCCGATGGATAGCACAGCGCTGACGGAAGCCATGTCGGCTGCGCAGTCCAGCATTACCGAGGCCTCGTTTGCCTCGGTACAGGACTACGAGCGCGCGCAGCTGGCCCTGGCGAACAAGTTGGCGGGCATTGAAGAATTGGGCGGCAAGCAGGTCACGGACGCCCAGCGCACGGCCGAGGGGATCGAGCGCCAGATCACGCAGAACGACAAGGCCCTCGACTACTGGCGCAAGCAGATCGACGGCACCACAAAAAACATTGACGCCACTCTGAGCGTGGTGGGCGCCATCGGCAAGCTGGAAGCGCTGCTGTTCCCCAACAAAAAGCCCGGGACGGGTACTGGCAAGGACGACGGAGGGGCTGTGTTGGGGCCGGGGGGCGTGCCCGACACGACGCCAAAAGATCCGCCGAAGTATGTGCAGCCCAGGCCCGATGGCTCGGGCAATACCTGGTACGAGGGCATCACCGATCCCGGCCGTGTCAGCGAACTCGACAAGCTGTACGACGGCTATCACCAGTTCGATGGCACCGGCAACGCTGCTGGCCTGAATCAGTGGATCAAAGACAACAACCTCAGTCCCAAAGACTTGGCCGACTTGTCGGGCCTATACGAGCGCGATTGGCGCAACTGGTTCGACACCAACGGCATTCCGGCTTTCGCAGAGGGTGGTCAGCACTGGGGTGGCATCCGCCTAGTGGGCGAGCGTGGCCCTGAGCTGGAACTGACTGGCCCCGCCCGCTACTGGAGCGCCGAGCAGACTCGTTCCATGCTGGGCGGCCAGGGATCAGGTATGGATCTCTCCCGATTGGAGGCCTTGTTTTCACAGTTGCTGCAGGAGAACCGGCTCTTGCGTGAGCTGTTGGCGCGGGTGGCCGGCGATGGCCAACGTTCGCGGGAAGTGCTCGAAGCGGTGGCTCGTGGACAACTCGAACTCAGCGTGACAGGACGACTTCAATGAGCTTTCGTGCTATCCAACCCTATCCAGTCTCGGACTCTCAGATCGTGTCGCACAGCGTCACGGCGATGGACCCGACTAGGCTCTGGTCCGCTCAACAGACGTGGGCCAAGGATGAGCTGTGCCATCGGGCGGAGACGCGGCGCGTCTACAAGCGCATCACGGCAGGCACCGACGCCGCAGGCGCGCTACCGCCCGAAAGCGACCCCAACACCTGGCAGGACACGCGGGCATGCAACAAGTTCGCGGCGTTTGTCTACACCGAGTCGACGCCCACAACGCAGACCGGAGGCTTACCCCTGCGCATTACGCTGCGCGTTGGGAAGCGCGTAGACACGTTGGGGCTCTATGGTGTGATCGGACAGCAGGCGCGGATTACGGTGCGTAGCGGCGGCCAGGTGATCTTCGGCCCCAAGGTCGAAAAGCTGCTGCGCCGCGAGGTGCGTGGTTGGTACGAGTGGTTCACGGCGCCTTTCCTGCAGCGCGGGGCCGTGGCCTTCGTCCGCCTGCCTCCGCTGTCTGGTGCGGAAATCGACATTGAGTTGACGCCTGCATCTGGCCGGGCAAGCGTGCAGTACATCGTCGCTGGGCTCGCGGAGTTTCTGGGTGAGCTGCGCTGGCGGCCCAGCATCGTCGGTTCCAACTTCTCACGCATTGAGCGCGAGTTCGACGGATCGCTGCGCCCTGGCGTATCTCTCATCCAGCGCCGAACAGTGCCCGGGTTCTCAGGCTCGTTCTTGGTGCCGGCCCTCAACGTTGACCGTCTGCGGCGCGTGCGAGACCGCCTCAACGCCGTCCCCGCGCTCTGGGTAGGCCTCGCCACGCAGCCTGGCAGCCCCTACTACGAAAGCGTTCTGCTCTTTGGTGTCTATAGGCGCCTGGAGTACACGCCAGACAACGTCCATAACGCAGAAGCATCAATTGAGATAGAGGAGCTTTGATGGCAACAGCCCCCCAGCAGCCCACGCCGATCCCGGCGCTTCCGGTACCGCCAACTCTGGCCGATCCGGAGAACTTTGACGAACGCGGTGATGCTTTTGTCGGCGCTCTGCCGCAGTTCCGAGACGCGGCCAATGCGCTCGGCGCCGTGAACTACGACAACGCCCTCATCGCATACACATCAGGGCAAGCGTCACAGCAGAGTGCTGGCCAGTCGGCGGCCTCTGCAATCACAGCAGGCACCCACGCGGGCACAGCCTCAAGCAAGGCGGCGGAGGCGTCAGCGAGTGCGGGTCAGTCAGCCGCATCGGCTGCTACGTCGGGCCAGCATGCAACGACCTCGGGCCAGCACGCTGTCAATTCGGCAACGGCCAGGGCAGGTTCCGAAGCAGCGCGAGACACATCTGTTGCGGCCAGCAATGCGAGTGCCGAGGCGCGCGATGCCTCCCGTGCCTATCGTGACCAGGCCCAAACATTTGCGACCCAGCAACTGCGTGCCAGCAGCACGACGAGTGTGGCTCCCAGCGCGGGCTCCAAGACTTTCGTCATTGAGCCCAGCCGCTCCTTCGTACCAGGCATGTACCTTGTGGCGACCAGCCAAGGCGACCTCGGCACGACCATGTCGGGCTTCGTGCAAAGCTACAACGTGATCACCGGCGCCCTGGTCCTGTCGGTGGACATGTACAAAGGCAGCGCAGCGCGTGCGGACTGGACGATTGGCGTGGCCACGCCAGGCGCAGCGACGAGCTTGACGCGCCAAGAGGTTGCGGCCAATACGGTCTGCGTTGCTGGAGTCGCATACGTGGTCACCACAGCTGGCATCACGCTTACGCTGCCGGCGAGCTGGCAGCCGGATGACCGCATAGCGATCATCGAAGCCATCGGCAGCGGTGCGGTGTACTGGATCGCATTTGGTGCTACACGACTGCGCGGCCGTGCCCTCGGAACACAGCAGATTTCCTCAAACTATGGAGGCACAGGCGTGCTGACATACAACAGCGCAGCTCGGGGGCTGGTATGACAACCTTGGCAACATTGATGGGGCTAGGCGGTGGCGATTGGCCCATGTGGACGCCCGCCCTTACGGTAGAACAGTGGGCCACGGTACGCAGCCCTGCTGATGGCGAGCTGTACATGCGCAGGGCGGCTACGGGCACCAGCGCGACAGATCCGGCGGACGATATCTACAACTACAGCGCAGTCAGCTACCAGCGCACCGCAGCACGAACGAGCGCTGGCCTGGCATGGAGAGGCGGGACGTCAGCCTCCCTCGTCTATGCGAACAACGCCTCTCGCGCTGCTTTTCCTGCAGTGGCCAAGGGTGTGCGTACCCTCGTCTTCAGTGTGAATGGGCGTGGAGCTATCGATTTTCTGGGAGTCGGCGTGGACTCCTCATCGCTGTACTCACGTTTTGAGGTCATCGTGGACGGTAGATGGATGGCCGATTACTTCGGAGTGTTCAGCAGCGGGACGGGCATCACGCTTATCGGCAGTGTTGCGCCCAGCAATGCCGACAACTACGGGGGGCTTGCTGTCGATGACAACTTGGGTATTGAGTTTAGACGTGGTTTGCAGGTTTACGCCACGCCAGACTCAGCCCTTCTTTTGTCCGCTGGCGCAAACGTTTTCCACAGAATAAGGAGCCATGGATGAGCGAGATAGAAATGCTCGAAGAGCGGGTCGGAGGCCTGGTTGTGCATCGTTGGCCCGATGCGCCGACGCAGGAGACCCGCCCAGAGATTGCCATAACGGGAATTGTTCCCAGTAGCCCAGCCGGCTATACAGCAAAGCCAGACTTCACGGAGGTGACCGTGCCGGTAGGGGTCACGCTGGCTTTCACAGCAGAGTTGCGCCATTCCGGCCAGGTGGTACCCATAGATGACACCTTCCGCATGCCCATCCGAAGCCGCGACGGCCGCGAGAGGGTTTTGGTCGCCACTATGGTCCAAGGCGTTATCACCTTCTCTGTGCAGTTCGATGACAGCCGTGTGTGGGAGGTGACCGAGGCCGTCATCAACGGCGACTTACCGCCCGAGGCGCGCATGCGCTTTCAGGGAGTGAAGGTTTACGTGGTCGAGTCATAGCGAAAAAAGACGGGCGACCTGGTCCGGTGCTACGAACACCTGGCCAAGCCCCAACATGCAGATCAGGCCTGCAAGCCGGCAAGGCCCGCCACCCTGTACAGAGTGCGGCCGAGCCTACCAGAGAAAGAGGCTTGCAATGGAAGAAATCCGCTGCGGCGCGTGCCGCCGCAAATTGGCAGAGGGGGACTACATCCGCCTTTGCATCAAGTGTCCCAGGTGTGGGGCATTCAATCAGCTGAGCGCCATGAGCGCCCCACCAGAGCCCCACAGAGGGCCTGCAGCTGAGATAAATGACAAATCCCATCATTCCCTGGATCGGAGGCAAGCGCCGCCTCGTCGACCTTCTGCTCAAGCGGTTTCCCGCGCATAGCTGCTACGTGGAGCTTTTCGCGGGCGGTGCAGCTGTCTACTTCGCCCGCCACCCTGCCGACGTCGAGGTGCTGAACGATGTGAATGGCGACCTGGTCAATCTTTATCGCGTCGTCACGCACCACTTGGAGGAGTTCGTTAGGCAGTTCAAATGGGCGCTGACGAGCCGGCAGGTTTTCAAGTGGCTGCAGGAGACCAGGCCGGAGACGCTCACAGATGTGCAGCGTGCGGCCCGGTTCTTCTATCTACAGCAACTCTCATTCGGGGGGAAAGTGAGCGGCCAGACGTTCGGCACGGCAACCACGGCTCCGGCAATCAACCTGCTCAGGATTGAAGAAACGCTGTCAGCAGCGCATTTGCGGCTGGCGGGCGGGACCTACATCGAGCAACTCGACTGGTCAGCATGCATCGACCGCTACGACCGGCCGCACACACTTTTTTATGCAGATCCTCCCTATTTCGAGACGGAGGGCTATGGCGTGCCGTTTACTTGGGAGCAGTACGAGCTGATGGCTACCAAGCTCAAGAATCTGAAGGGAAAGGCCGTGGTCAGCATCAATGACCATCCCGCGATACGTGAGTGCTTCAAGGATTTCGAGATGGAGGAGCTCAAGCTCGACTACATAGTGGGTGGTGGTGCTAACCGGGTGGAGAGGGGAGAGCTTATCATTTACAGTTGGAATCGCGCATGCGAACCAGCCGGGCTTTTTTAATCGTAACTTTAGGAGTCGACATGAATACAGAAATTCCCCAAATTCCCACAAGCATGGATAAATTCAACTTCTCGGTTATTGCGCTCTTGAAGAGGTTGTATGAGATTTTTCCAGTGCCAAGTCAGCACTTTCATCCCGGAAATGTCTGCTGGGGTCTTATGCCTCACGGTACATCAAATGATGAAGTGAGGTCGCTTGACGAAATAGCGTACTGGACCTTCCAATGGATCAGGCGTGCAGGATTTGTAGATGGCAAGGCTTCAGGTGCCGGTGCCTTCACCGACGTCGTTCTCACTCTCAAAGGCCTTGTGATTCTTGAAAGCGCTGCAGGGTACGGGTTTGGGGGCATACCACCAACTTTCATTGAGAAGATCCAGGAAATTCTTCCAGACTCCCCCGATTTTCTTGACTACAAATTATTAGAGTTGCTTGCTTTGGGGGCAATTCGGGAGATGGCGTCGTCAGAAGCTCCTTCCGAAAATATTTCCAATTAATAATGCTGATTGCTAGATGGAACTCATGATTTTCTATACAAGGCCTTCTAGAGCATTAAGGTTCGTGCGCTGTAACCGTCTCTATGGCTGCACTAAGGCTTATTGGAGACAGCACTTCTTCGCCGCTTAGAGAACAAAGCGTGCCAAAGCGCGCGCAACTTTGTGCCAAAGCGCGCGCAACTTTGTGCCAAAGCGCGCGCGACGCCATCGGCCGGCGCCCTCACGCCCGTGCAGTGGCTGCTGGTGCCGCACCACGGCAGCCGCACCTCATCGAGCACTGCTCTGGTGCAGGCCCTGGCACCGCGCTGGGCCATGGTGCAGGCGGGATACCGCAGCCGTTATGGACACCCGGTCCCCGAGGTGGTGCGGCGCTATGAGGCCAACGGCTCCAGCGTGGTGCAGTCGGCCCGCTGCGGCGCAGCGCATTGGCGCTCTGCCGATCCCGCACAGCTAGTCTGCGAGCGGGAGCGGGCGCGCCGTTACTGGGACATGCATGTCACGCACGTCAGGCACATCACGCAGAGGCAGGGCGGATAGGACGGGTGCCGATGGCCGCGCAGCCGGCATATGCTGGATACCGCTTGTCCGGATTGAGGTTACCTATCGCTACACTGGTGCGATACGAGGGCTGGCCCGCAGCTTGCTTTACCTCGTACACATGCAGCGACAGGAGGTGACGAATGCATCCATTTGACGAGATGTACACGATGACGCCGTTCGACGGCAGCGATGTGCGCCTGCACTACAAGGACTATGCGCAATGGCTTGCGCGCCAGTCCGAACAGACGCTGCGAGCGCGTAGCGCCGAGGCCGAGATCATCTTCCGGCGCGTAGGCATCACGTTCGCCGTCTACGGCGACAAGGATGAAAGTGGCGCCGGCACCGAGCGCCTCATTCCCTTCGACCTGATTCCGCGCGTCATCCCGTCCCATGAATGGGAGCGCATGCAGGCAGGCCTGGTGCAGCGCGTGACGGCGCTCAACCGCTTTCTGCACGACGTCTACCACGACCAGGAAATCCTGCGCGCGGGCCTGCTGCCGCGCGAGCTGGTGCTGAACAACAGCCAGTACCGCCCCGAGATGCGGGGCCTTGCCGTGCAGGGCGGCATCTACGCCCACATCGCCGGCATCGACATCGTGCGTGCCGCCAATGCCCAGGGCGAGGGCGTGTACTACGTGCTGGAGGACAACCTGCGCGTGCCTTCGGGCGTGTCTTACATGCTGGAGAACCGCCGCATGATGATGCGGCTGTTCCCCGACCTGTTCTCCCGTCATCCCGTGGAGCCCGTGGCCCACTATCCCGACATGCTGCTGGAGACGCTGCGCGCCAGCGCTCCGGCCGGCACGCCCGAGCCCACGGTGGTGGTGCTCACGCCCGGCATGTACAACAGCGCCTACTTCGAGCACGCCTTCCTGGCCCAGCAGATGGGCGTGGAGCTGGTCGAGGGCCAGGACCTGGTGGTGGACAAGGACGTGGTCTACATGCGCACCACGCGCGGCCTTCAGCGCGTGGACGTGATCTACCGGCGCGTGGACGATGATTTTCTGGACCCCGAAGTCTTCCGTCCCACCTCCACGCTGGGCTGCCCCGGCCTCATGCGCGCCTACCGCGCGGGCAACGTCAGCATCTGCAATGCGGCGGGCACGGGGGTGGCCGACGACAAATCGGTCTATCCCTATGTGCCGGAGATGATCCGCTTCTACCTGGGCGAGGAACCCATTCTGCAGAACGTGCCGACCTGGCTGTGCCGCAAGCCCGACGACCTGCGCTACGTGCTCGACCACCTGGATGAGCTGGTGGTCAAGGAAGTCCATGGCGCCGGTGGCTACGGCATGCTGATCGGGCCTGCCGCCTCGCGCGGCGAGATAGAGGATTTCCGCCGCGCGCTCATCGCCAATCCCGGCGGCTACATCGCGCAGCCCACGCTGGCGCTGTCCACCTGCCCCACCCTGGTGGAGCAGGGCATCGCGCCAAGGCATATCGACCTGCGTCCCTTCGTGCTCAGCGGCAATCAGGTACGCATGGTGGCCGGCGGCCTCACGCGCGTGGCGCTCAAGGAAGGCTCGCTGGTGGTCAATTCATCACAGGGCGGCGGCACCAAGGACACCTGGGTGCTCGGGGCCGGTGAGTCAAACGAGGGAGGACATTGAATGCTCAGCCGTACTGCCGATCATCTGTACTGGATGTCCCGCTACACGGAGCGTGCGGAGAACACTGCCCGCATGCTCAACGTCTCCTATGACACTTCCATGCTGCCCCAGGCGCCTCAGGCGGCGCGCAAGGCCTGGCAGGGCGTGCTGTCCATCAGCGAGCTGATCCCCGCCTATGCCTCCCGCCACGGCGAGGTGCAGCGAGAGGCCGTGCTGCACTTCATGGTGCGCGACGAGAGCAACTCCTCGTCCATCGCCTCCTGCCTGCGCGCTGCGCGGGAGAATGCGCGTGCCGTGCGCGGCGCGCTGACCACCGAGGCCTGGGAGACCCAGAACCAGACCTGGCTGGAACTCAAGCGCCTGCTGGCCGAGGGGGACTGGGAGCGCGATCCGGGCCAGTTCTTCGAATGGGTCAAGCACCGCTCGCACCTGTCGCGCGGCGTGACACTGGGCACCATGCTGCAGGACGAGGCCTTCCACTTCCTGCGCCTGGGCACCTTCATCGAGCGCGCCGACAACACGGCGCGCCTGCTGGACGTGAAATTCCACGCCATCGAGCGCGACTACCATGGCAGCGCGCGCAACGGAGCGTCGGGCAAAGGGGCCACGCCCTTCGACTTCTACCACTGGAGCGCGCTGCTGCGCAGCGTCTCGGCCTTCGAGGTCTACCGCAAGGTCTACCGCGACGTGATCACGCCCGAGCGCGTGGCCGAGCTGCTGATGCTGCGCAGCGACATGCCGCGCTCGCTGCTGGCCAGCATGCTGGAAGTGGTGGCCAACCTGGAAAGCGTGGCCAACGACCAGTCGCGCGAGACCCAGCGCAAGGCGGGCCGCCTGCTGGCTGACCTGCGCTATGCGCGCATCGACGAAATCCTGGCCACGGGCCTGCACGCCTATCTCACGCAGTTCCTGGATCGCGTGCACGACCTGGGTCAGGGCATCAGCCGCGACTTCCTGGTGCCTGCCTGAGCCGCCGTCGCCCAATGAACAAAGCCGCCCTCGGGCGGCTTTGTTCATTGGGGCAGGGCCATTCAGTCCTGCGCGCTGTCCAGCTCCAGCACAACGCCTTCGGCATCGCCGATGGGCACCACGTCGCAGTTGTCGCCAGGGCCTCCCCGGTCCACCACGATGAAGCGCGCGGGCGCGTTCAGGGCAATCAGCGAGTGGTGCCAGACGCCGCGGCGGTAGTTCACGCCCTGGCGTCCGTTGGTGATGAAGGCGCGCAGGTCGCCGGGCGCCACCTGCTCTCCCAGGGGCGCAACCACCACGATGAAGGGCTGGGCGTCCAGCGGCATGAAGGCCTGGCTGCCCAGGGGATGGCGCTCCATGCTCGTCAGCTGCAGGGGCAGCGCATAGGGGCGGGCGTGGAACAGGTTGATCAGCGCATGGCCCTCGCTGCCGCCCGTGTCCACGCGGGCCAGGGCATGGTAGCGCTCGGTCATGCCGTCATTGATCAGCAGCGGCGTGTGGCCTGCACTGTCGATGACCTCGCCAAACTCGGCAAAGGCTTCGGCGGTCAGCGGTTGGACGCGCAGGCGAAGGCGGGCGGGGCGGGTCTCTGACAAGGTATTCACGAAGTACTGCCTCTTGTTTTCACACTGGTATTACCAGTTTGCTGTTGCCTGGGGATTTTGTCAAATCTGAGTGACGCCAGCCTATGCCCTGCGCGTCATTTGCGGTGGTTCGGGTAAATGCGAGTGTGCATTGGCCGGCGGGAAGGGCAACATTCGCTCCGTATTTTCAGACCGGTCATACCAGTTGATCGCAACCCTTCAACCAAGGACTTCCTGATGTCATCACTTCCCGCATCCGCCGAGGCCGCCGGCGCGGCCCCGGCGCTGTCCAGCGAAACGCCGGCCGAGGCAGCCGTCTACCGCAAGGTGGCCTGGCGCCTGCTTCCCTTCATCATGGCCTGCTACGTGGCGGCCTATCTGGACCGGGTGAACGTGGGCTTTGCCAAGCTGCACATGCTGGCCGACCTGCAGTTCAGCGAGGCCATGTACGGCCTGGGCGCGGGGCTGTTCTTCATCGGCTATTTCTTCTTCGAGGTGCCCAGCAACATGCTGATGCACCGCATAGGAGCCAAGGCCACCATCTCGCGGATCATGATCATGTGGAGCCTGATCTCGGCGGCCATGATGTTCGTGACCACGCCCACGCAGTTCTACGTGCTGCGCTTCCTGCTGGGCGCGGCCGAGGCCGGTTTCTACCCCGGCATGATCCTGTACATGACCTACTGGTTTCCCTCGTACCGGCGCGCCCGCATGGTGGCGCTGTTCATGTGCGCGATCCCGGTCTCGGGCATCCTGGGCGGACCGCTGTCGGGCGGCATCATGGACCTGATGCAGGGCGTGGCGGGGCTGCGCGGCTGGCAATGGCTGTTCCTGATCGAGGCCATTCCCTCGCTGATCCTGGGCCTGGCCGTGCTCTGGTACCTGGACAACAGCATCCGCGCAGCGCGCTGGCTGACCGAGGCGGAAAAGACCCTGCTGGAGCGCAACATCGCCCGCGAGAACGCCAGCAAGAGCGATAGCCATGTGACGCTGCGCGCGCTGTTCTCCGACCCGCGCATCATCAAGATGGCCCTGATCTGCTTTTGCACCGTCATGGGCCAGTACGGCCTCACGTTCTGGCTGCCCAGCCTGATCCGCCAGTCGGGCGTGGAGGGTGCCTTCCAGATCGGCCTGCTGACGGCCGTGCCGTTTTCGGTGGCCGTGGTGTCCATGAACCTGGTCAGCCGCAGCTCGGACCGCATGCGCGAGCGCCGCTGGCACCTGATCGTTCCGTTCTGCGTGGGCGCGGCGGGCCTGATGCTGTCGGCCATCTTCAGCGGCAACGTCTACCTGTCGCTGGCCGCCCTGGCGCTGGCCGCGGGCGGCAGCCTGGCAACCTCGCCACTGTTCTGGAGCCTGCCCACGGCCATCCTGTCCAGCGCAGGCGCTGCGGTCGGCATTGCGCTGATCAACTCCTTCGCCAACCTGGCCGGCTTCATCAGCCCCTACATGATCGGCCTCATCAAGGATGCGACGCAGAGCACCAATGCGGCCATGTTCGTGCTGGCCGGCGTGCTGCTGTTCGGGGCCTTCCTGACCTATACCGTGCCCGCCAAACTGGTCAACAAGTAGCGCCGGACAGGGCGCGTGAACCGGCGGGCGAGGCGCGCAGTCGCTAAGATCGGCGCACCGCCCCCGGGCCAGAGATCCGCCAACGCATGGAACCCAGCACCGCCATCAGCACACCCGCCGGCAACCCTGCCAGCACCGCCGTTGCCGGCAATGCCGCCCGCGTGATCCGCGAGTGGATCGAGGGCGGCGTGTATCCGGTGGGCTCGCTCCTGCCTTCGCAGCGCGACCTGTCGGAGCAGTTGGGCATCAGCCGCACCTCGCTGCGCGAGGCGCTGTCCACGCTGCAGGGACTGGGCCTGGTCGTGGCCCGGCCTGGCAAGGGCATGTACGTGACCGAGGCGCCCGAGGCTGCGGCCGCAGACGCCTGGCGCTTTGCCGACTCGCATGCGCTCACCGATGTCTATCAGCTGCGCTACGCGCTGGAGGGCTTTGTGGCGCGCCTGGCGGCCCTGGTGGTGCAGCCTGAGGATGTGCAGGCCCTGCAGGCCAATCTGCAGGCCATGCAGCAGAGCATAGAGCGGGCCGATTTCGTGCAGGCCACGCGACTGGATTTCGAGTTCCACCTGCAGATCGCCACCATCTCGGGCAACCATGCCATCGCCGACGTGCTGCGCGGCAGCGGCGAGGTCATGCAGGAAAGCCAGCGCCTGCCGTTCTACAAGCGGGGCGCACGGCATGCGACCACCGAGGAGCATGCGGCCATCATCGATGCCCTGTCCCGCGGCCATCCCGAACTGGCCCAGCAGGCCATGGCCACCCACATCGTGCAGGCGGCCCAGCGCGCGGGCGTGCACTTTCCCACCGGCCTGTAGGCACGCCAGCCCGTGCCTGATCGGCCGGGTTTTTGGCCTTACCATCATCGGCGCAGCGCATTTTTTCCCTATCCACAGACCGCCCGGATGCCGATCCATGACAAGCCAAGGAAATGAACTCTGCATACTGGCAGACGCCCTAGAGGCGCAGCGCGAAGGACTCTTGCAGACATGGCGCAAGGCCGTCAGGCGGGACCCGGCGCTGACCGCTGGTGAGGCGCTTCCCCGAACCCAGCTGAACGATCACATCCCGGCCGTGCTGGCCGCGTTCGAGCAGCAACTGCGGACCCTGGGTGGTGCACCGGCAGACACCGCCGAGCCGCCGGGCGATGGCGAGCAGGCCGCCGCCCACGGCCTGCACCGCTGGCAGCAGGGCTATGACCTGCATGAAGTCGTGCGCGAGCTGGGGCTGCTCAACGAAGTCATGGTGGCGCAGCTGGAGGACTATGCCCAGGGGCGCCCTGATGCGCACGTCGCCATGCCCGTTGCGCGCAAGGCCTGGGCCGCCACCTATACCCGCGACGTTCAGGACAGCAGCACCCAGTATTTCCGCCTGCAGCAGCAGGAGGCCGAGGGCCATGTCCGGGACCTGGAAGCGGCGCTGCATGACCTGAGCGCGCTGGACCTGCAGCGCTCGCAACTGTGGGAGCAGGTTGCGCATGACCTGCGCAGCAACGTCGGCGTGGTGGCCAATGTGACGCATGGCCTGGGCATGCAGCATGCGCCGGCGCAGTCCCGCGAGAAACTCCTGCGCATGCTGGACCGCAACGTCCAGTCGCTGCGACATCTGCTGGATGACGTGACGGAGCTGGCCAAGCTGCATGCCGGGCGCGAGCATCGCCAGCTGACCTCCTTTGACGCAGCCCAGGTGATCACCCATCTGTGCGAGGGACTGCAGGCCCTGGCCAACGATCGCGGCCTGTACCTGCACCTGCAGGGGCCGGGGACGATGCCGGTTGAGGGGGATGCCTTGAAACTGCGCCGCATCGCGCAGAACCTGGTGCTCAACGCGCTCAAGTACACCCAGGAGGGCGGCGTCACGGTGAAGTGGGCCCTTGGTGATGGGGAGGACCAGCGCCGCTGGATGCTCTCCATCGGGGATACGGGCCCCGGCATGGAGCCGGCGGCGCCCCTGGTTGCCGCCCTCAAGCACGCCACGGACCTGGACCCTTCGGGCCATCTGACGCCGGCGGCCTCCGCAGAGGTCCGCGCCGGAGGCGAGCCACGGCCCGGCGTCGCGGCGGCCCGCTACCGCAGCGGCGCAGGCGAGGGGATAGGCCTGTCCATCGTCAAGCGGCTGGCGGAATTGCTGGACGCCACGATCGAGGTGCAGTCGGCCGCGCAGACCGGCACGACCTTTCTGCTTCTGTTTCCGCTGCGATACGCCGACGAGTGACCGATAGCTGGGCCATGAGATGAAAAAACGGGCACACAGGCCCGTCGTTTCGCGTGCGGGGCGCAGCCTGTGCCGCCGCCCCTGAGTCCGGTGCTCAGGACTCTTCGTCCATCTGCGACTGCAGATAGTTCTGGATTCCGACCTTGTCGATCAGGTCCAGCTGGGTTTCGAGGTAGTCGATGTGCTCCTCGGTATCGTCCAGGATCTTTTGCAGCAGGTCGCGCGAGACATAGTCGCGCACGCTTTCGCAGTGGGCGATGCCGTCCTTGATGGTCTGCTGCGCGGTTTTCTCGCTGCTCAGGTCGCAAGCCAGGGCTTCGGGCACGTCCTCGCCGACTTGCAGCTTGCCCAGGTCTTGCAGGTTGGGCAGGCCGTCGAGCACGAAGATGCGGTCCATGAGCCAGTCGGCGTGCTTCATCTCGCCGATGGACTCCTTGTATTCCTTCTTGGCCAGCTTGTCGAAGCCCCAGTGCTTGTACATGCGGTAGTGCAGGAAGTACTGGTTGATGGCCGTCAGCTCGTTCTTGAGCTGGGCTTGCAGCCAGGTGATGACTTGTGCGTCGCCTTGCATGGGGAACTCCTTTGTTGTACGTGGGGGACCGCGCCGATCGCCGGCCGCTATAGGGGTGGATTGTCTAGGGTTTCTGCGTCAGATCAAGCAAACCCCTGTTATCACGCATTGGCTGCTTATGAGGCGCGTTCTCGTTTGCGGGCCGGCTGCCGACGCGGCTGCGGGGTTGCTGCATTGCCTTGTCATATTTCGGCCCAAAATAGCCTCTTCAGGCCGGTGGCGGGCTGGTCAAGCCCGCAGGCCTGGAGACAAGGATGTTCACATAGTTTTTGGCAATCGGATGAATTCAATCAATTCATTGGATCAATCGATGGCCTGGGCCTAGACTTCGTCCTGTGTTCACTCACCAACCACAAAGGAAACAGCAATGTCCGTGATCAACACCCAAATCAAGCCCTTCAAGACGCAGGCCTTCAAGAATGGCAAGTTCATCGAAGTGACCGAAAAGGACGTCCTGGGCAAGTGGGCCGTGTTCTTCTTCTACCCCGCTGACTTCACCTTCGTGTGCCCCACCGAGCTGGGCGACGTGGCCGACCACTACGACGAACTGCAAAAGCTGGGCGTGGAAGTGTTCTCCGTGTCCACCGACACCCACTTCGTGCACAAGGCATGGCACGACGCGTCGGACACCATCCGCAAGATCAAGTACACGATGCTGGGCGATCCCACCTGGGAAATCAGCAACAACTTCGAAGTCCTGCGCCCCGGCCAGGGCCTGGCTGACCGCGGCACCTTCATCGTCGACCCCGATGGCGTGATCCAGGCCGTGGAAATCACCGCCGAAGGCATTGGCCGCAACGCCGTCGACCTGCTGCGCAAGGTCAAGGCTGCCCAGTACGTCCGCAACCACCCCGGTGAAGTCTGCCCCGCCAAGTGGGAAGAAGGCGACAAGACCCTGGCTCCCTCGCTCGACCTGGTCGGCAAGATCTAAGCGGTACACCGCTTCCTGTTCACAGTTGAACTGTTGAAGACGCCCGGGTGCCTGGCGCCCGGGCTTTTTTTCCGAAAATTCGTATTTCCCTAGGAGTCCGACATGCTTGACAACAACCTGAAAGCCCAATTGCAGGCCTACCTGGAGCGCCTGCAGCGTCCGGTGGAGCTGGTGGCTTCGCTGGATGACAGCCAGGGTGCGCGCGAGCTGAAGGAACTGCTGCTGGAAATCCGCGAGCTGAGCGACAAGATCACCGTCGTCGAGCACAACGACGCCGAGGTGCGCAAGCCCTCGTTCCTGATCACCAATCCCGGCGTGGACAGCGGCGTGCGTTTCGCAGGCGTCCCCCTGGGCCATGAATTCACCTCGCTGGTGCTGGCCCTGCTGCAGGTCGGCGGCCATCCGTCCAAGGAATCGGCCGAGTTGCTGGAGCAGGTGCGCAACATCGACGTGCCGCTGCACTTCGAGACCTACTACTCGCTGTCCTGCCACAACTGCCCGGACGTGGTGCAGGCGCTGAACCTGATGTCCGTGCTCAATCCCAAGATCAGCCACACCGCCATCGACGGCGGGCTGTTCCAGAAGGAAGTCGAGCAGCGCGAAGTCATGGGCGTGCCCACGGTCTTCGTCAATGGCGAGCGCTTCGGCCAGGGCCGCATGGAGCTGGCCGAGATCGTCGCCAAGGTCGACACCGGCGCCGCTTCGCGTGAAGCGGCCAGGATTTCCGCCAAGGACGCCTTCGACGTGCTGATCGTCGGTGGCGGCCCCGCCGGCGCGGCCGCTGCCATCTATGCGGCACGCAAGGGCATCCGCACCGGCATTGCCGCCGAGCGCTTCGGCGGCCAGGTGCTGGACACCGTGGACATCGAGAACTTCATCTCGGTCTCCAAGACCGAAGGCCCTCAGCTGGCCGCCGCCATGGAGCGCCATGTGCGCGACTACGAGGTGGACATCATGAACCTGCAGACGGCCTCCAAACTGGTTCCGGCTGCCACGGAAGGCGGGCTGATCGAGGTGCAGACCGCCTCGGGCGCCAGCCTCAAGGCCAAGACCGTCATCCTCTCGACCGGCGCGCGCTGGCGCAACATGAACGTGCCGGGCGAGGACAAGTACCGCACCAAGGGCGTGACCTACTGCCCGCACTGCGACGGACCGCTGTTCAAGGGCAAGAATGTGGCCGTCATCGGCGGCGGCAACTCGGGCGTGGAAGCGGCCATCGACCTGGCCGGCATCGTGCGCAGCGTGACGCTGCTGGAGTTCGCCAGCGAGCTCAAGGCCGATGCCGTGCTGCAAAAGAAGCTCAAGAGCCTGCCCAATGTGACCGTCATCCTCAACGCCCAGACCACCGAGGTCAACGGCGACGGCAAGAAGGTCACCGGCCTGACCTACAAGGACCGCACGACGGAAGAGGTCAAGACCGTGGCGCTGGAAGGCATCTTCGTGCAGATCGGCCTGCTGCCCAACACCGACTGGCTCAAGGGCACGGTGGAGCTGACCCGCTTCGGCGAGATCGTGATCGATGCCAAGGGCCACACCAGCGTGCCCGGCGTGTTCGCCGCAGGCGACTGCACCAACGTGCCGTACAAGCAGATCATCATCGCTGCCGGTGCCGGCTCCACGGCTGCGCTGTCGGCCTTCGACCACCTGATCCGCCACTGAGCTGAACAGGCGTGAGAAAGGGCCCGGATGCCTCGGCATCCGGGCCCTTTTTCATTCCGGCGCTGTCAGGCGCGTGCCTTGCCGGCGCAGGTGGCACACAGATGGCTGTCCAGCAGCCCGGTGTGCCAGCAGGGATTGCTCCAGGGCCTATGCGCCAGATCAAATCAATGAATGAGAACTATTCGCATATAATTTTTCTTCATCCAGCCAGCACATGACGCGCCAACGGCTGGCGGGCCAACCGCCAGCCGCTGCAACCAGAAGCCAGCTCTCGCACATCCATGTTGATCAGAGAGAGAGGGTTTCGCAATGGCTTACGACTTCGCAATGCAATCAAGCGCCTGGCGGGCGCGCCATCCCCTGGCCGCCGCCTGCGCGCTGCTGTGCGCCTCCGCTGCCCTGGCCCAGGAGCCGGGGCAGGCCGCCGCAGACGCGGCAAATGCCGCAAACGCCGGAGATGCCGACACGCAATTGCTGGCGCAGGCCGCACCCGGGGCACGGACCCGTGCCCCGGCCCTCAAGGAGATGGTGATCAGCGCCTCGCGCGAGGTGCAGGACCCTGACACCCTGCCCATGAGCATCGACGTGATCGACGCCGGCCGCATGGAGCGCGAGCAGGCCAGCGACATCCGCGAGATGGTCAACCTGCTGCCCAATGTCGATGTGCCGCGCGCCCCGGCCCGCTTCTCGCTGGCGGCCTCGTCGGCCGGGCGTGACCAGAACAGCGGCTTCAACATCCGTGGCCTGGATGGCAACCGCGTGCTCATGCTGGTCGATGGCGTGCGCCTGCCGCGCAGCTACAGCTTCAGCGCCAACAGCTTCGGCCGCGACTACCTGGACCTGGGCCTGGTGCAGCGCGTGGAAATCCTGCGCGGCTCCACGCCCGCGCTGTATGGATCGGACGGCATGGGCGGCCTGGTCAACTTCGTGACCGTGCAGCCGGACGATCTGCTGGGCAGGGACAAGCGCATCGCCGGCCGCGTGGCTGCCGGCTATGACGGCTCGGACAACGGCCGCAAGCTGGGCGCCACCGTGGCGGGCCGTGCCAACCCCGAATGGGCATGGCTGCTGTCGGCGGGCCTGGGCCGCTCGCACGCGCTGGAGAACATGGGCACGAACAACGTGACGGGCGCGGCGCGCACCACGCCCAATCCCGAGAAAGACCGCAGCGAGTCGCTGATGGGCCGCCTGGTCTTCACGCCCAGTGCCGTGCAAAAGCATATCTTCACCTTCGAGAACGTGGACAAGCGCGCCGAGTATGCCCTGCTGTCCGCGCGCTCGGCCACCGTGGCCAATTCCGACTCGCGCACCGACATGAAGCGCTGGCGGGCCAACTGGCAGGGCCAGTGGCAGCAGCTGGGCACGGCGCTGGCCGACGAACTGCAGCTGATGGCCAGCTACCAGAAGTCCGACGCGCGCGAATTCGTCACCGAGACGCGCATCGGCCTGCCGTACCGCGAGCGCGACGTGACCTATGACGAGGACGCGATCCAGCTGCACGCCCAGGCCAGCCGCCTGCTGCGCTGGAGTTCCTCGGCCAGCGGCAAGTTCACGTACGGGCTGGACTACCTCCGCAACAAGGTGGTCAACGTGCAAAACGGCATCACGCCGCCCGCGGGCGAGAGCTTCCCGCTCAAGCGCTTCCCCGACACCACCGAAAGCGCCACCGCCCTGTTCGCCCAGGCCGAACTGCACAACGGCCCCTGGAGCGTGACCCCGGGCCTGCGCGCCGAGCACTACAGCATCAAGCCCCGGCAGAACGGCTTTGTGCCCACCGTGGTCAGCAACTCGGACTCCGCGCTCTCGCCCAAGCTGGGCGTGATGCTGCAGGCCAGCCCGGTCTGGTCCGTCTATGGCAACTATGCGGCAGGTTTCCGGGCGCCCAACGCCGGGCAGATCAACGCCTTCTTCGAGAACCCGGTGGCGTTCTACCGCAACATTCCGAATCCCGACCTGCGGCCCGAAAAGAGCCAGACCTTCGAGCTGGGCCTGCGCGGGCGCATGGACAGGCTGCGCCTGGACGCCGCCGTGTTCACGGGACGCTACAAGGACTTCATCGTCGACCAGCAACTGGTTGCGGGCCAGCCCGGCAACGCGGCCAACCCCGCCATCTACCAGTCCATCAACGTGGGCCGCGCCCGCATCAGCGGCTTCGAACTCAAGGCCGACTACGACTGGGGCCGCTGGGCCGGCGGCGACTGGCAGACGCGCCTGGCCTACGGCTACACCGACGGCAAGGACACGCAGTCCGACAAGCCGCTGGACACCATCTCGCCCCAGCAACTGGTGCTGGGCGTGCGCTACGAGCGCTCTGTCGTGGGCGTGCAGTTCAACGTCTCGCACTGGAGCGGCAAGAAGGCCGGCGACGTGTCCAACGGCAGCACGGCCTGGCTCAGCCCCTCGGCCACGGTGCTGGACCTGAGCGCGCAATGGCGCATCCGCCCCGACCTGCGCCTGAACGCAGGCATCTACAACCTGACCGACAGGAAGTACTGGCGCTGGTCCGATGTGCGCGGCCTGCTGGCCACCACGGCGATTGCCGACGCCTACAGCCAGCCGGGGCGCCATGCGCGCGTCTCGCTGATCAAGGATTTCTGAAGCCCGGCGCCTGAAGGCCAGGCGCAGCGACCCGTGTCCCAACGATGTTTTGCAACGCAAGGAGAGCCCCATGCACCGTACCGAGAGTGAAAGCCTTGCCCGTGACGAGGAATACCTGCTGGCCGAAGGCGAGGCCCAGCTGGCCGCCACGCTGGCGCTGATGACCGGCTTCGGCCACGGTTGCTGCGAGGCCCACCGGCCCGCCATTGCCGGCAAGGTGGCCGATCAACTGCAGGGCCTGTCCGGCGACAGCAGCTTTTCGCCGGACATGCGGGCCTTGCTGCAACGCCTGCAGCGGCGCTGGCAGGCGGTCTCCGAGGCCAGCGCCGCGCAGCGCGAACCCCGGGCCGAGGCGGCGGCCGAGACCCGCCATCCCTCCGTTGCCCACGCGCTCTGGCATGCCCCTTTGGAGACCCTGCAATGATCACCACCGCCGCCGCAGCCTGCGATGACCTGCTGATTCCCGTCAATGCGCCCGACGTGCGCCAGCGCTTTGCCCAGGCACGCCAGGGCGGCCTGCGTGCCAAGGAGGCCGCCGAATCCATGGGCCTGCCCGAAGGCGCCGCCATCGGCGCCCACGCGGGCCTGCATGACGGCGGCCTGCAGGTCGTGCCGCTGCGCGCGCAGTGGCTGCAGGTGCTGCGCGCGCTGCAGGACTGCGGCACCGTGATGGCGCTCACGCGCAATGAATCCACGGTGCATGAGAAGACGGGCGTGTACCAGAAGCTCTCGGCCAGCGGCGGCGTGGGATTGGCGCTGGGCCGCGAGATCGACCTGCGCCTGTTCTTTGCCCAATGGCATGCCGGCTATGCCGTGACCGAGCAGCCCGCCCAGGCTGGAAGGCCGGCCACACACAGCCTGCAGTTCTTCAATGCCCACGGCCGCGCCGTGCACAAGGTCCATGCGCGCGAGTCCACCGACATGGCAGCGTGGGATGCGCTGGTACGGCGCTTTGCCGAGCCCAGCGCGGGCTACCTGTTTCGCCATGCCCGGCCCAGAGCGCTGCCGCAGTCCGACAAGGTCATCGACGTGCACGGCCTGAGCGCCGCCTGGGATGCCCTTCAGGACACGCATGAATTCTTCGACCTGCTGCGCCGGTTCGGCGTGGAGCGCCAGCAAGCCTTCCGTCTGGTCCCCGGCCATTGCGCGCGGCTGGCATCCGAGTCCGTGGCCCAGTTGCTGGGTGATGCGGCGGTGGACGGGCTGCCCATCATGGTCTTCGTGGACAGCGGCGGCTGCATCCAGATCCATACCGGCCCCGTGCACAACATCCAGCCCATGGGCACGCCCGGCGGCGCGCAATGGATCAATGTGCTGGACCCCGGCTTCAACCTGCATCTGCGCTGCGACATGATCGCCAGCGTCTGGGCCGTGCAAAAGCCCACGGCCGATGGCGTGGTCACCTCGGTCGAGGCCTTCGACGCGCAGGGCGATCTGATGGCCATGTTCTTTGGTGAGCGCAAACCGGGCCTGGCCGAACTGCCGGGATGGCGCGAGCTGGTGGCGGGCTTGCCGCGCTTGGCAGTGCAGACACTGGCCTGAGCGGCCCAGGCCCTGGAAAGAGCCGGCCGGGCCGCCTCAGAGATGCACGGTGGCGGCCACCAGCCTGCCCACCAGCGGACGCACCACCATCACGCAGACAAAGGCCACGGGCATGGCCAGCACATAGGTCTGCATCACGCGCCGCAGGTAGTCGGCGCCCAGGCCGCTGTTGGCGCCGACGATGGCGCAGCACATCAGAAACGCCATGATGGCCGACATGTAGAAGGCAAAGACGATGGGCGCGAAGCGGCGGTGCAGCTTGCGGCTGCGCGGCGCCGCAGGGGTTGCGGGAGCGATGGAGGCAGAGGTATCTGGCATGAAGGCGTATCCGGTCAGGCCGCTTGTCGATTAGGCGCGGCAAGTGCGCAACTGTAGGCAAGGCCCGGGCCGCCGTGTAGAGGGCTGCAGCTTGGTGCACTCGTAAGCTATATTGATGAATTGATTTTTCATCCATAGGTTTTTGTGCCTAATCTGCGCTCCATCGAGACCTTCGTCAAAGCCCTGGAAGGCGGCTCCATCGCCTCGGCTGCGCGCCAGCTGGGTATTTCTCCTGCAGCGGCCAGCCAGAACATCGCCCGGCTGGAGCGCGAACTGGGCACGCGCCTGATCACGCGCACCACGCGCTCCATGGCGTTGACCGAAGCCGGCGAGCGCTATCTGGCACGTGTGGGCCCTGTGCTGCAGGAGCTGGAAAAAGCGCAGTCCGACCTGTCGCAGCTGCATGGCGAACTGCAGGGCCGGCTGCGCATCGCCTGCATGGCCGCCTTTGGCCGCCATGTGCTGGCGCCGCTGCTGCCGGCCTTTGCCGCGCGGCATCCCCGGCTGGAGCTGGAGTTGCTGGTGGTGGACCGGCAGGTGGATGTGCTCAAGGAAGACGTGGACATCAGCGTGCGCTACCGCGATGTGCTGGAGCCCGGCATGGCCGTGCGCCAGCTGGCGGCCGTGCCGCGCGTGCTGTGCGCCTCGCCGGCCTACCTGCAGGCCCACGGCAGGCCGCAGACCGCGCAGGACCTGCTCGACCATGCCTGCCTGCTGTACCGGCGCGAGGCCGATGGCCGCTTCATGCGCTGGCCGTTTTTGCGCGACGGCAAGCGCGTGGACCCGCAGCTGCGCGTGACCGCCATCGCCAGCGATGTCGATGCACTCACCGAAATGGCCGTGGCCGGTGGCGGCATCGTCTGGATCGGCAGCTTCATCGCCCACCGGTACATGCGCGAAGGGCTGCTGCAGCCGCTGGCCCTGGGCCCGGCGCGCAAGGGGCAGCTGCACTTCGATGACACCACGCTGGATTTCTTCGCATGCTTTCGCGACCGCCAGTACGTGCCTACCAAGGTGCGTGCCCTGGTGGACTACCTGGTCGAGACGCTGCCGCAGCAGCCCATGCTGCGCTGGAACGCCTCGGCCTGAGACCGGGTTCAGTGCCCCAGGTGCTGGGGCAGGACTTCCTGCAGGATCGTGGTGGCGATTTCCTCGATGGACTTGGTGGTGCTGGACAGCCACTGGATGCCGCTGCGGCGCATCATGGACTCGGCCTCGGCCACCTCGTAGCGGCAGTTGGCAAGGCTGGCGTACTTGGAGTCGGGCCGGCGCTCGTTGCGGATGCTGGACAGGCGCTGGGGGTCGATGGTCAGGCCGAACAGCTTCTTGCGGTAGGGCACCAGGGCGGGCGGCAGCTGCTTGCGCTCGAAATCCTCGGGAATCAGCGGGTAGTTGGCCACCTTGAGACCGAACTGCATGGCCAGGTACAGGCTGGTGGGCGTCTTGCCGCTGCGCGAGACGCCCACCAGGATCACGTCGGCGCCCGTCAGGTCCTGGTGGGTCTGGCCGTCGTCATGGGCCAGCGTGTAGTTGATGGCCTCCATGCGCTCCAGGTATTCCTTGCTTTCGCTGATGTCGGCGAAGCGGCCCACGCGGTGCAGCGACTTCTGGCCCAGCTCCAGCTCCAGCGGCCGCACGAAGGTGCCGAACATGTCGAATACCTTGCCCTTGCATTGGCTCTCGATCAGGTCGAGCATGTCCTGGTTGACCAGGGTGGTGAAGACGATGGGCTTGTGGCTTTCCGACTCGGCCACATGGTTGATCTGCCGCACGGCCTGGTGGACCTTGTCCATGGTGTCCACGAAGGGGATGCGGACCAGGCGCGACTTGGTGTCGAACTGGGCCATGATGGCCGTGCCAAAGGTCTCGGCTGTAATGCCAGTGCCATCGGAGATGACGAAGATGGTGTGGGTGTGCATGGTGGTCGGGCTCTGGACAGGGGGCTGCCGTCAGTTCACGGCAAACGCCTACAATGGCGCCCATTATTCCCAATTTCCCATCCATGCTCGCTGCCGGCCTCCAACCAGAACAGCAAAGCCTCGCGCACGCCTGCGTGGGTGGATCGACCGTGCCCGGCTTTGGCAGCCGGGGCGGCGCACTACGGTTTTCAACTTCTGGAGCTTTCCCATGTCTCAACTGTTCGAGGCCACCGCCCTCGTCGTTCCGTTTGAACAACTGAGGATGACCGATGTCGAGTCCGTAGGCGGCAAGAACGCCTCGCTCGGCGAAATGATCTCGCAGCTGCCGCAGGGCGTGCGCGTGCCCACGGGCTTTGCCACCACGGCCCATGCCTTCCGCCAGTTCCTGGCCCACGACGGCCTGGCCGACAAGATCAGTGCCAAGCTGGCCGCCCTGGACGTGGAAGATGTCCGTGCCCTGGCCCAGGTCGGTGCCGAGATCCGTGCCCTGGTCGAGAACCAGCCCTTCCCGGCCGATCTGGAGCAGGCCATCCGCGAGGAATTCGTGCGCCTGCAGGGCGGCAACGAGGCCGCCTCGTTCGCCGTGCGTTCCTCGGCCACGGCCGAAGACCTGCCCGACGCCTCGTTCGCCGGCCAGCAGGAAACCTTCCTGAACGTGGTGGGCATCGAGTCGGTGCTGCACAAGATGAAGGAGGTGTTCGCCTCCCTTTACAACGACCGCGCCATCTCCTACCGCGTGCACAAGGGCTTTGCCCATGACGTGGTGGCCCTGTCGGCCGGCGTGCAGCGCATGGTGCGCTCCGACCTGGGCGCGGCCGGCGTGATGTTCACCATCGACACCGAATCGGGCTTCGAGGACGTGGTCTTCATCACCTCCAGCTACGGCCTGGGCGAGACCGTGGTGCAGGGCGCCGTCAATCCTGACGAGTTCTATGTGCACAAGCCCATGCTCAAGGCCGGCAAGAAGGCCCTGATCCGCCGCAACCTGGGCTCCAAGCTGATCCAGATGGTCTTTGCCTCGCCCGAGGAAAAGGCCGCCAGCGGCAAGCTTGTCAAGACCACCGACGTGGCCCATGAGCTGCGCAACCGCTACTCGCTGTCCGACGAGGACGTGCAGCAGCTGGCCCACTATGCCCTGGTCATCGAGCAGCACTATGGCCGCCCCATGGACATCGAGTGGGGCAAGGACGGCACGGACGGCCAGCTCTACATCCTGCAGGCCCGCCCCGAGACCGTGAAGAGCCAGGCCAAGGGTCAGGCCGAGCAGCGCTACGCCCTCAAGGGCACGGGCAATGTGCTGGCCGAAGGCCGCGCCATCGGCCAGAAGATCGGCACGGGCCCCGTGCGCCTGGTCAATGACATCGCCAACATGGACCAGGTCCAGCCCGGCGACGTGCTGGTGACCGACATGACCGATCCCAACTGGGAGCCGGTGATGAAGCGTGCCTCGGCCATCGTCACCAACCGCGGCGGCCGTACCTGCCACGCGGCCATCATTGCGCGCGAACTGGGCATTCCGGCCGTGGTCGGCTGCGGCAACGCCACCGATCTGCTCAAGGACGGCACCCTGGTCACCGTCAGCTGCGCCGAAGGCGATACCGGCAAGATCTATGACGGCCTGATCGAGACCGAGGTCACCGAGGTGCAGCGCGGCGAGATGCCCGCCATCAAGACCAAGATCATGATGAACGTGGGCAACCCCCAGCTGGCCTTCGACTTCGCCCAGCTGCCCAACGAGGGCGTGGGCCTGGCCCGCCTGGAGTTCATCATCAACAACAACATCGGCGTGCACCCCAAGGCCATCCTGGACTATCCCGCCGTGGATGCCGACCTCAAGAAGGCCGTGGAGTCCGTGGCCCGTGGCCATGCCTCGCCGCGCGCCTTCTACGTGGACAAGGTCGCCGAAGGCGTGGCGACGATTGCCGCCGCCTTCTGGCCCAAGCCCGTGATCGTGCGCATGTCGGACTTCAAGTCCAACGAGTACCGCAAGCTCATCGGCGGCAGCCGCTACGAGCCCGAGGAAGAGAACCCCATGCTGGGCTTCCGTGGCGCGGCGCGCTACATCTCCGAGGACTTCGGCGAGGCCTTCCGCATGGAGTGCGAGGCACTGCGCCGCGTGCGCGAGGACATGGGCCTGACCAACGTGCAGATCATGATTCCCTTCGTGCGCACGCTCAAGCAGGCCGAGCGCGTCACCCAGCTGCTGGCGGCCAACGGCCTCAAGCGCGGCGACAACGAACTCAAGCTCATCATGATGTGCGAGGTGCCCTCCAACGCCATCCTGGCGGACGAGTTCCTCGAGTTCTTCGACGGCTTCTCCATCGGCTCCAACGACCTGACCCAGCTCACGCTGGGCCTGGACCGCGACTCCGGCCTGGAGCTGCTGGCCGCCGACTTCGACGAGCGCGACCCCGCCGTGCGCAAGATGCTGTCGCGCGCCATCAAGGCCTGCCTGGACCAGGGCAAGTACGTGGGCATCTGCGGCCAGGGCCCATCCGACCACCCGGACTTCGCCCAATGGCTGGCTGACGAAGGCATTGCCTCCATCTCGCTGAATCCCGACAGCGTGGTCGCCACCTGGCAGCGCCTGGCGCAGTAAGGGCTGGCAGCGTCGCCATGCATACGCCGGACGCGCACTTGCATGACGACGCAGTCGGGGGACCGTCCGAAGGCGAGACCTTCGCCCCCGACCTGCACGACATCCACCATCTGTGGCTCAAGGCCGTGCTGCTCGCGGTCTGGGTCGCCGTCTCCTTCGGTGCCTGCTACTACGCACGCGACCTGCAGGCGCTGGTCCCCGACTGGCCGCTGGCCTACTGGTTCGCGGCCCAGGGGGCAGTCCTGATGTTCCTGGCCATCGTCATCGTCTATTGTCTGTCCATGGACCATTTCGAGCGCCGCGAGGCCCGGGCCGCTGCCCCTTCTGAACCCGCCGCCCCGCAACCGCCCGCCCCGCCGTCGCCTCCCGGCCATGGCTGAGCGCTCGCTGCTGACGGCCGCCTCCCGCTGGCGGCTGCACCGCATCGTGGCCCTGTACACGCTGGGCGTGCTCGGCTTTCTGGCCCTCATGTTCTGGGCCGAGCAGCAAGGCCTGTCGCGCCACTGGATAGGCCCCATCTTCCTGTTCTTCACCGTCATGGTCTACGCGGCCATCGGCGTGTACCTGCGCACCAGCGATCCCGAGGAGTACTACGTCGCGGGCCGGCGCATCCCGCCCTTCTACAACGGCATGGCGGCAGCGGCGGACTGGGTCAGCGCGGCGTCCTTCATCAGCCTGTCGGGGGCGCTGTACCTGCAGGGCTTTGCCGGCGTGCCGGGGCAGGCCGGCGGACTGGCCTACCTGCTGGGCTGGACGGGCGGCTTTTGCCTGGTCGCCATGCTGATCGCGCCGCACCTGCGGGCGATGAAGCTCTACACCATTCCCGACTTCTTCCAGCAGCGCTACGGCGGGCGCTGGCCGCGCGTGATCGCGGCGCTGGCTGCCGTGACCTGCTCGTTCACCTACGTGGTGGCCCAGATCTACGGCGTGGGGCTGATCGCCTCGCGGCTGACGGGCGTGCAGTTCGAGATCGGCATCATGCTGGGCCTGGGCGGCGTGCTGCTGTGCTCCTTCCTGGGCGGCATGCGTGCCATCACCTGGACCCAGGTCGCGCAGTACGTGGTCATCCTGCTGGCCTTTCTGATCCCCGTGTCCTGGCTGGCCTACCGGCAGATGGGCAATCCCGTGGCGCCGCTGGCCTATACGGCCCAGCTCGGCCAGATCGCGGAGATGGAGCAGCGCCTGCTGGACTCGCCGGCCGAACAGGAAGTGGTCGCCGCCTACCGCCTGCGCGCCGAGGTGCTGGAGGACAAGCTCAAGGACGTGCCGCGCGTGCTGGCCGCCGAGCGCCAGCAGCTTTCCGAGCGCATACGCGATCTGCGCACGCGCAGCGGCGACATTGGCGCCATCATGGCGGCCAGCCGCGAACTGGCCGCCATGCCGCGCGACGAAGCGACTGCGCGCGCCCTGTGGACACGCCAGCTGCAGGAGATGCGCGAGCGCGAGAAGCCGCTGGGCGGCATTCCGCTGCACAGCCTGCCCTTTGCCGGCAACCCCGATGGATCGGCCGAGGAACGTCAGGTCTACGAGGACAGCCGGCGCAACTTCCTGGCGCTGATGTTCTGTCTCATGGCCGGCACGGCAGGCCTGCCGCATTTGCTCACGCGCTACTACACGGCGCCCTCGGTGTCGGGGGCGCGGGCCTCGGTGGGCTGGACGCTGTTCTTCATCGGCGTGCTGTACATGAGCGCGCCGGCCCTGGCCGTGCTGGTCAAGTTCGAGGTCATGAACAACCTCGTGGGCATACGCTTCGATGAATTGCCCACCTGGATGGCGCAGTGGGCCCGGGTCGATGCCTCGTTGCTGGCCGTGGAAGACGTCAATGGCGACGGTGTCCTGCAGTTCGGCGAGATCCGCATGGGCGCCGACCTCATCATGCTGGCCACGCCCGAGCTGGGTGGCATGCCCTACGTGGTCTCGGGCCTGGTCGCGGCGGGCGGCCTGGCCGCCGCGCTGTCCACGGCCGATGGCCTGCTGCTGACCATCAGCAATGCGCTGGTGCGCGACTTGTACTTTCGCGCGCGGCGGCGCCGCGCCTCGCCCGAGCAGCGCGTGATCCTGTCCAAGTTCGCGCTGCTGGTGGTGGCGCTGTCGGCCGCCTTCGTGGCCTCGCGCCGTTCCTCGGACATCCTTCCCATGGTCACGGCCTCGTTCTCGCTGGCGGCATCGGCCTTTGTTCCGGCCATGGTGCTGGGCATCTTCTGGCGCGGCACCACGCGTCGCGGGGCGGTGGCCGGCATGCTGGCCGGCCTGGGCATCACCGTCTACTACATGGTCTCGCACGTGCCCGCGCTGCAGCCTGTGTTGCCCGAGGCGCTGCATGCCCGCCTGTGGTGGGGCATACAGCCGATTTCCTCGGGTGTCTTCGGCGTGCCGGCGGGCCTGCTGGTGACCTGGCTGGTCAGCTGCCTGGACCCGCGCCGGCGCGCTGCGGCGCGCTCCGTGCCAGGGCGCGTTGCCTGACGCGGCATGGGCTCCATGGGCCGACGAAATTGCCAACGAAATTGCCAATTTTTGTCTTGATGGCAGATCTGGATCAGTCCTGGCCCAACTGAAGCCCGCGCGTGCTGGAAAACCCGCTTTTGGGAGCCGGGGGCTCATGACACGCTGCGAGCCGTGTCCGATCCGATCCCCTGCAGAAAATTGCGTCCGCCATGCATCTTGTGAAAACGTCCGCCGGCCAACAGGCATTCAAGGAACGCCATGCCGATCTCTCTCCCCGGCTGCGCTCGGCATTTTTGCTGTTTGACGGCCAACGCAGCGTGGCGCAGGTGCTGCAGGCCGTTGCCGGCATGGGCGTGACCCAGGACGAAATCCTGGCGCTGGTGGAGCGCGAATGGCTGGCGCCCCGCGATGCAGCCGAACCCCGGCTGGGCGTGGTGGCCGTTGCGGCGCCTGCCGTCACTGCTGCCACCGCATCGCCGGCCCAGCCTGCCGGCGATGCGTCTGCGCCATCCGAGCCTTCGCTGGCCGTGCGCTACCGCAACGCCTATCCGCTGGCGGTGGCCATCACGGCCAATATGGGGCTCAAGGGATTCCGGCTCAACCTGGCCGTGGAGGCGGCCATGGGCTACGACCAGCTCGTGGCGCTGGCCCCGCGCCTGCGCGAGGCTGCCAGCCCCGCCAGCTATGTGCCGCTGCACGAGGCGCTGTTCGGCAAAGCCCCCTGAGCGAGAGGCTGCCCCCACGCTGTCCTTGCCGCGCAAGGTCCGATGCTCCTGGGGGCTCTTGGGACGGTCCGCAAATGAAAAAAGGCAAGGCGCCTTCGCGCCTTGCCCTTGCGTGGGCCAGCGGGTGCAGGCTCAGACGGCCAGCAGCTCCACATCGAACTTCAGCGTGGCGTTGGGCGGGATCACGCCGCCAGCGCCGCGTGCGCCGTAGCCCAGTTCCGCCGGGATGATCAGGGTGCGCTGGCCGCCCACCTTCATGCCTTGCACGCCTTCGTCCCAGCCCTTGATCACCATGCCGCCGCCCAGGGGGAAGACGAAGGGATCGTTGCGGTCCTTGCTGGAGTCGAACTTCGCGCCTTGCACGCCGTTGTTGTAGAGCCAGCCCGTGTAGTGCACGGTCACGCTGCGGCCGCGCTGGGCCTCGGCGCCGTCACCCACGACGGTGTCTTCATACTGCAGGCCGGATGCGGTGGTGGTGAAAGCCATGGTGGTATTCCTTGAGAGAGAAACGGTGGGGGAAAAAGACTGTCCGGCGGCAAGAGGGCCAAGGGCCTGGCCGCAAGAATCACTTCTTGGCGCGCGCGGCCACCCAGCGGTTGGCGAATGCCTGCACATCGGACAGGCGCTTGAGCAGGTCCTGGCCGGCCAGCGTCACGGTATAGCCGTCGGAGCCATGCTCCAGCAGCCCGCATTCGCGCAGTTCCTTGATGCGGGTGTTCAGCGTGTTGGGCGTGATGCCGCCCACGCTGTCTTGCAGCAGTCGAAAGGTCTGAGGATGGCCGTCACGCAAAGCCCACAGCACGCGCAACGCGTAGCGGCATTCGAGTTTCTCGAACAGCTGGTTGATGGCGGCGTTTTCCTTGGAGCTCATGACGCTTCTCCTTGCGCAATGGTGTGTGTGAGCCGGCGGGGGCATCCGGGTGGGACGCGCGCCGAGCCAAGTCCCGGGGAACTATAGCTCTGGATCCATTCTGCTACAAGTTTGGTAGCTCAAAACCCACAGCGGCAATGCGCTTCGCTAGAGGAATACGCGAATCTCCGAACCAGTGTTGCAGGCCCGCCACGCAACCTGCCCGCTGGACTTCGGTTTCTCAGCTCTTGAGTTTGAGCAGATAGGTCATGACGCTGGCCGTGGTGTGCTCCAGCTCCAGAAAGCCGCTGAAATCGCGGCCTGCCTGCCACGAAGGCTCCCAGCGGTTCTGCCGCAGGGCGCGCTGCCAGCTTTCGTGCTGGGTCGCCTGCTCCACGGCGCCCAGCAGGGCCTGGGCGCGTGCGGCGCTGACCTGCTTGCCCGTGAAGACGGCGCGCCAGTTGGCCATGTCGGCATCCAGTCCCTGTTCGCGGAACGAAGGCAGGCCGAACAGGCTGCGGCGCGAAGACACGCCAATGGCGCGCAGCCTGCCGCTGGCCAGGGCTTCGCTGAACTCGCTGTAGCCGGACACGCCCATGCGCGCATCGCCCTTGAGCAAGGCCTCTACCACCTGGGCGCCGCCCGGAAAGGGCTTGTAGACCAGTTGCTCGGGCGCCGCTTTGGCGGCGCGCGTGAGCAGGCCGGCAAACATGTGGTCCACGCCGCCGGCCGAGCCGCCCGCAAACGACTGGTGGGCCAGATCGCTGCGCAGCGCGGCGACCAGGTCCTTGGCATTGCGGATGGGGGAGTCGGCAGGCACGGCCACTACCAGATAGTCGCTGGTCAGGCGGGCAATCGGCTGCACGTGCGACATGTTCACGGCCGGCTTTTGCAGCGCCACGGCACCGACCATGACCATGCCGCCGATCAGCAGCGCATCGGGGTCCTGGCCATGGCGTTCGACAAACTGTGCCAGGCCGATGGTGCCGCCCTTGCCGCCCAGGTTTTCATACTCCACGCGATCTGCCGCGCCGCAGGCCACCAGGGCCGCGCCCAGTGCGCGGCCGGTCTGGTCCCAGCCGCCCCCGGCATTGGCCGGAATGACGATGCGCAGGCTGGCGGCCACGCGCTGGCCCCCGGCGGCAGCGCGCGGCGCATGGGCCGCAGGCGTTGCAGCGGGCGGCGCGGCATGGGCCAGCGGGGAGCACAGCATGGCCAGGGCTGCGCCCTGTGCCAGCAGCTGGCGGCGGTTCTGGCGCGTGCCGTCACCGGAGTGGGCGGCGTTGGCAGTGGTTTGCGAAAAGCTCGGAAGGCGCATGCAGTCTCCAATCGGGTTCGCGCGCCATTGTGGGCGCAAATGAATCAGAAAAGCAGATTATGTAAGCATGTGCGTCAGCTAGTTGACATAACGCAGGCTGTCTGGCGGCATGGGTGCCAGATGCTTCAGGCGAGGGCCCACCGACGGTGCATCGCTGTCCCGGGATGCATGGGGGCATGCGCGCCCCGGGGGCAAGGAGCGGAGATGGAGCGCCGTGACACAGATGTCGATTAAGCCGGTAAAGCTTGTGTAAATGCGATCAATTCTTATTCGTGGGCGGTAGAATCCCCCGGCCTTTTTCTTTCCTGTGCTCCCCGTGGCCGCCGCCGTGATGGTTGTGGCCGCGTGGTGCTGCCGCCTGCCTCTGTTGCGATGACATCCCCCAAACCGGACCCTCGGCGCCGTTCCTACTGGCTCAAGACACTGCACGAGTGGCATTGGGTCAGCTCTGCGCTGTGCCTGATCGGCATGCTGCTGTTCGCCGTCACGGGGTTCACGCTCAACCATGCGGGGCAGATCGAGTCCAAGCCGCGCATCGTGCGCGGCGAGGCGGCATTGCCGGACGCGCTGCGCGTGCAGCTGGTCCGGCAGCAGGCCAGCCAGTCGCGCGACCGTGCTCCCGTGCCTGCGCCATTTGCGGACTGGGTGCGCGGCCAGTGGGGGCTTGAGGCCGAGGGCCGCGAAGCCGAATGGACGGCCGACGAGCTGTATGTGTCCCTGCCTCGCCCCGGCGGCGATGCCTGGGTGCGCGTGGCCCTGGCCGATGGCGAGGCCGAATACGAGCGCACCGACCGGGGCTGGATCGCCTATCTGAACGATCTGCACAAGGGCCGCAACACGGGCGCTGCCTGGAGCTGGTTCATCGATATCTTTGCCGCAGCCTGCCTGGTGTTCACCGTCACCGGGCTGTTCATCCTGAAGATGCACGCGGGCAACCGTCCCTTCACCTGGCCCATGGTCGGCATGGGGCTGGTGATTCCCATGCTGCTGGCCCTCCTGTTGATCCACTGAGAACCGAAAGAGCCTTGCCTATGAATCCGCACTTCTCTCTGCGCTACACCATGGCGCTTGGCGCCTGCCTGGGCGCGGCCCCGGCCTTTGCCGCCGGCCTGAACGTGGGCGTGGAGGTCCCGCGCCTGGATGTCGCCGAGTACCACCGCCCCTATGTGGCCGTGTGGATCGAGCGCGCCGACGCCTCGGTGGCCGCCACGCTGTCGGTCTGGTACGACGTGAAGATGCGCAATGCCGAAGGCACGAAGTGGCTCAAGGACATGCGCCAGTGGTGGCGCCGCACGGGCCGCGACCTGACGCTGCCCATCGATGGCGTGACCAGCCCCACGCGTCCCGTGGGCAAGCACCAGCTGAGCTTCACCGAAGGCGCCAACCCCTTCGCCAAGCTGCCGCCCGGCGAGTACAAGCTCGTGGTCGAGGCCGCGCGCGAAGTCGGCGGCCGCGAAGTGGTCACCGTGCCCTTCAAGTGGCCTGCCGCCAAGGCCGAGCAACTGAGCGCCAAGGGCAGCAGCGAGCTGGGCGAGATCAGCGTCGAGCTCAAGCCTTGAAATTGAAACCCCCTGAGGCCTTGCGCGTCTTCCCCCTCACGAGGCGGGTGACGCCATTGCTGCGGGGCGGCGCGGCCGGCCAGGCCCTTGCCCGGCATCCCTGAACTGGGCCCCGCATGTGGGCGGGCCACGCATCTTGCGGGGCACCCATGTGCCAGCCCCATCCACGAACCAAGGAGAATCTTCATGAAGTCCAAGACCCGCTTTGCCATCCGTCTGGCGGCCAGCCTCGCCATTGCCTGCGGCGCCTTCCAGTCCGCCCAGGCCCACAACCTGTGGCTGCTGCCCTCGACCACGGTGCTGTCCAAGGCCGAATGGATCACGGTGGATGCCGCCGTCTCCAACGACCTGTTCTTCTTCAACCACGTGCCGCTGGGCCTGGACAACCTCGTTGTCTCGGCACCGGACGGCTCGGCCGTCGCGCCGCAGAATGCCCATCGCGGCAAGCTGCGCAGCGTGTTCGACCTGGACCTGCAGCAAAGCGGGACCTACCGCCTGGCCATCGTCAACGACGGCCTGTTCGCCTCCTGGAAGGACAAGGCCACGGGCCAGAACCGCCGCTGGCGCGGCTCGCCCGAGAAGTTCGCCGCCGATGTGCCCGCCGACGCGCAGGACCTGAAGGTGACCCAGTCCGTGGGCCGCATCGAGACCTTCGTGACCGTGGGCAAGCCCAGCGCCGTCAAGGCTTCGGGCAAGGGGCTGGAGCTGGTGCCCGTGACCCATCCCAACGATCTGGTCAAGGGCGAGAAGGCCACCTTCGCCTTCCATGTGGACGGCAAGCCCGCCGCCAACCTGGAAGTCGTGCTGGTGCCCGGCGCCACGCGCTACCGCGACAGCAAGGGCGAGATCAAGGCCACGACCGACGCCAAGGGCGAGTTCAGCGTGACCTGGCCCACCGCCGGCATGTACTGGGTGGACGCCGACGCCCAGGACAACAAGACCTCGCTGCCCCAGGCCAAGGAGCGCCGCCTGTCCTATGTGGGCACGTTCGAGGTGCTGCCCTGAGCCTTGTGTCCCCACCCGGGGCCCCGCCCGCGCCTGCGCCCGTGCGCGTGAGCTTCGCGCCCGCCCTGTTGCAGGGCAGCGCAGGCCGGAGCCTCGCCGCGCCTGTGTCCACGGGCGCGGCGTCCTTTGCCGTCTCCGGCTACGCGCCGCAGGCCGTGCGGCGGGCAGACCCCGCCGCGCTGCAAACACTCACCGGCGAGGCCATGGGCACGACCTGGAGCGTGCGCCTGCACAACCCGGGTTTCCGCCCGCTCGATGAGGCGCGCCAGGCCATAGAGGCTGCGCTGGCCCTGGTCGTGCGCCAGATGAGCAACTGGGAGGCTGATTCCGACATCTCGCGCTTCAACCGCGCAGAGGCGGGCAGCTGGCATGTGCTGCCTGCCGAATTCTTCACCGTGCTGACCTGTGCATTCGATTGGGCGCAGGCCAGTGGCGGCGCCTGGGACCCCACCGTGGGGCCGCTGGTCGAGCTGTGGGGCTTCGGCCCGCGTGCGGAAAAGGCGCAGGGCGCCGGCATCCCCGATGCCGATGCACTGCGGCGGGTGCGCGAGCGTGTGGGCTACCAGCGCATCGTGCTGGACCTGGCGGGCCGGCGCGCGCTGCAGCCCGGCGCCGTGCATGTGGACTTCAGCGGCATTGCCAAAGGCTATTCGGTGGATCTGGTCGCCGAGCGCCTGCAGGCGCTGGGCCATACCGATTTCCTCGTCGAGGTGGGCGGCGAGCTGCGGGCCTGCGGTCAGCGCCCTGGCAACCAGCCCTGGCGCGTGGCCGTGGCCAGCATGGCGGACCAGTCCACGCCGCTGGCGCTGCCGTTGCGCGACATGGCCATCGCCACCTCGGGCGACCACTGGCATGCCTTCGAGCAGGGCGGGCGCCGCTACTCCCACACCATCGATCCGCGCAGCGGCGAGCCCGTGGCGCATGGCCTGACCAGCGTCACCGTGCTGCATGCCGAATGCATGCAGGCCGACGCCCTGGCCACCGTGCTCACCGTGCTGGGGCCGCGCGAGGGCCTGGACTTTGCCGAGCAGCGCGGCGTGGCGGCGCTGCTGTGCGAGCGCACTGCCCAAGGCCCTGCCATGGCGATGACAACGGCTTTTGCCGCGCTGCTGCCGTGAGCGTTTCCTTCCCTTTTTCCGCCGTGTAGATTTCCGGTCCCCGCCATGACCTTGTCCGAACCTGGGCTGCGCCTACTCGCAGCCGCCGTGCTGGTCCTGCTCTATGTGGCCATGTGCGCCGCCATCTGGTGGCGCGAGCGCCGCCAGCGCGCGCGGGCGCAGCACGAAGCCGCGGCGCTGGCCTCGGCGCGCGAGGGCGCGCTCCCCCTGCTTGTGGCCTATGCCAGCCAGACGGGCCAGGCAGAGGAGCTGGCACGCGAGACTGCGCGGCTGCTGCATACGGCCGGTGAGAGCGTGCATCTGTGCGCCCTCGATGCCGTTGATGTGAAGCTGCTGGCGCAGACCCAAAGGGCGCTGTTCATCGCCAGCACCTATGGCGAGGGCGATCCGCCCGACAACGCAGCCCTGTTCCTGGCGCACTCCATGGCGCAGGCGCAGGACCTGTCCCATCTGCAATACGGCCTGCTGGCGCTGGGCGACCGGCAGTACGCGCAGTTCTGCGGCTTTGGCCGCGCGCTGGACGGCTGGCTGCGCGCCGCAGGCGCCAGCCCCTGGTTCGAGCGCATCGAAATGGACAACGGCGCGCCCCAGGCGCTCACCGCCTGGCAGCACCAGCTGACCCAGATCAGCAGCCTGGGCGACATGCCTGCGTGGGAGATGCCGGTATTCAGCGAATGGACGCTGGCCGCGCGCCGGCATATGAACCCGGGCAGCGCAGGCGAGCCGGTGTTCCACATCGAGCTGCAGCCCCCTGCAACGGAGGCCGCGCTGTGGGAGTCCGGCGACCTGGCGCAGGTCTGCATTCCTGCGGACCCGCAGCATCCGCGCGAGTACTCCATCGCCTCCATCGCCCAGGACGGCTGCGTGCACCTGCTGGTGCGCCAGGCGCGGCGCGAGGACGGCTCGCCGGGCCTGGCCTCGGGCTGGCTCACGCAGGGCGCGCCCCTGGGGGCAGCCATCACCCTGCGGCTGCGTGCGCACCGCAATTTCCGGCTGGAAGACAACCTGCAGCGCCCGCTGGTGCTGATCGGCAACGGCACGGGTCTGGCCGGCCTGCGCAGCCACCTGCGTGCGCGTGCCGCAGCAGGCCTGGGGCCCAACTGGCTGCTGTTCGGCGAGCGCAATGCCGCGCATGACCGGCTCTATGGCGACGAGCTTCAGGCCTGGTGCGAGGGCGGCGTGCTGCAGCGCCTGGACCTGGCTTTCTCGCGCGATCGCAGCGAAGGCGCGCCGCGCGCCTATGTGCAGGACCTGCTGGCGCAGTCCGGCGATATGCTGCGCCAATGGGTGGAGCAGGGCGCCGCCATCTATGTGTGCGGCAGCCTGCAGGGTATGGCCCAGGGCGTGGACCAGGCGTTGCACGCCGTGCTGGGTGAGGCGCAAATGGACCAGCTGGTGCGCAGCGGCCGCTACCGGCGTGACGTGTATTGAGGTGGTGAGAGCAGCTTGCGCCAGCGCAAGCATTGGTGCCGTCAGCGCTTTCTGCTCCTAGGAACGTAGCATCCGTGCGACAGATAAATCCTATTGTGATCATGAGAATGGAAATGATTCTCAATGTTCATATAATTTCGTTACATATCCCCATCCCATCGCATAACCAAAGATTTCAAAGCGAGTTGCACGGGCCTCACAGCCCGTTTTCCGTTTCTGGAGTGTTTGCATGTCGTATCGCGATCTGCGCGGCGTTTTTCCGTCGCGTCCTTCCCCTCTGGCCCTCCTGGTGGCCGCCATCTGTGCTTCGGGTGCCGCATCGGCACAGACCCCATCGCAAAGCAATGCGGCTGCCACCACCGAGTTGCGCGAAGTCGTGGTCTCTGCCTCGGGCTTCGAGCAGGACATCAAGGAGGCGCCGGCCTCCATCACCGTCATCCCGCGCGAGGAACTGGCCAAGGGCCGCTTCGGCAGCCTGACCGACGCGCTGGAGAGCGTGGAAGGCATCGACGTAGGCGCCCCCGCGGGCAAGACCGGCGGCCTGAACATCAGCATCCGCGGCATGCCCAGCGACTACACGCTGGTGCTGATCGACGGGCGTCGCCAGAACTCGGCCGGCAATGTCACGCCCAACGGCTTTGGTGAGACGCAGACCAGCTTCATGCCGCCCATCGGCGCCATCGAGCGCATCGAGGTCATCCGCGGCCCCATGTCCACGCTCTACGGCTCCGACGCCATGGGCGGCGTGATCAACATCATCACGCGCAAGGTCGGCAAGACCTGGACGGGCAGCGTCAGCGCCGACTACACGCTGCAGCAAGAGTCGGAGTTCGGTGATATCAAGTCCGGCAAGTTCTACCTGAGCGGCCCCATCAAGGAGGACCTGCTGGGCCTGTCGATCCGCGGCAGCACCCAGCGCCGGGCCGCTTCGGACATCACCTATGCGGGCGCCAACGGCCAGCCAGCCGTTCCCATCATGGGCGGCAACCCCGTCAAGTCCGAGATCAACAACCTGGGCCTGCGCCTGGCGCTCACGCCCAACAGGTACCACGACATCACGCTGGACCTGGACTCGGGCCGCCAGACCTATGACAACTCGCAGGGCCAGTTGGGCACGCTGGGCACGGGAGGCTACAGCCCCGAGCAGAAATACAACCGTGACCAGCTCACGCTGGCCCATACCGGTCGCTACGGCTTCGGAACCTGGGACACCAGCTTCATGGTCAACCGGACCGAGACCATCGGCCGGACCATTCCCCGGGGAACCCCGGGCGCGACGCCAGGTGCCGCGCGCACGCTGGAGGTGGAAAGCAAGGTGCTGGACAGCAAGCTGGTCCTGCCCTGGGGTGCCCACCTGACCACGCTGGGCGGCCAGTGGTGGGATGCCGAGATGAAGGACGGCGTGGCGCCGAACAAGTTCGCCTTCACGCAGAAGGCCCTGTTTGCCGAGGACGAATGGAGCCTGACCGACGCCTTCAAGCTCACCATGGGCGCGCGCTATGACCGCCACAGCCTCTTCGGCGGCAAGCTCAGCCCGCGTATCTACGGCGTGTGGAATGCCGCGCCGCAGTGGACCGTGAAGGGCGGCGTCAGCAACGGCTACAAGACGCCGCGCGTGGAGCAGCTGGCGCCCGGCATCAACGGCTTCGGCCAGCAGGGCCGCCTGCCGCTGGTGGGCAGCCCCAACCTCAAGCCCGAAACCAGCCGCACCACCGAACTGGGCGTCTATTTCGACAGCCCCACGGGCTTTGCGGGCAGCGCCACGGTGTTCAACAACGAGTTCAAGGACAAGATCACCAGCGGCCCGGGCCTGATCAACTGCGACTTTGCGGCAGCGCCCAACCGCCCCGGCTGCGTGAGCTTCGGCGACTGGCCGCTGGTGGATGCCTTCGGCCAGTCCATCAACGTGGACGAGGCCGTCACGCGCGGCCTGGAGCTGAGTGCGCGCATGCCGCTGGCGCGCGGCTGGAACGCCAGCGCCAACTACACCTTCACCAAGAGCGAGCAAAAGAGCGGCCCCAACCGTGGCAACCCGCTGAGCGACACACCCAGGCACGCGCTCAACGCCCGCCTGAACTGGGAGCCGGGTGCCCAGTGGAACCTGTGGCTGCGCGCCGAGTACCGCAGCGAGCGCTACCGTGACCCCGGCACCAGCGCCAGCTCCCAGGCCGCCAAGGCCGCGCTGGGCAACTACAAGGCCTATACCCAGTTCCACCTGGGCGGCAGCTACCGCGTGAGCAAGCAGTTCACCATCAACGCGGCCATCTACAACCTGTTCAACAAGGATTTCGTGGACTACCAGCCCTACAACGTGCCGGGCCAGGTCCAGGGCACCGTGATCTTTGGCAACCGCTACGCGAACAACCAGGAAGGCCGCCGCCTGTGGGTGTCTGCCAACTACGAGTTCTGAGGCGGGTTCAGGGGCGCCTGGCTGGCCTGCATGCGTGAAGGGGCCAGCCTGACCAGCACCTGCAGCGTGCGGTTCAGCGGCACGGGCACGCCCAGGGCCTCGCCGCGCCGCACCACGTAGCCGTTGAGGTGATCGATTTCGCTGGGCTTGCCCAGCGCCAGGTCCTGGGCGGTGGACGAAAACTGGCCCGGCATGGTGGCCGGCAGGCCGCGCACGGCAGCGGGCACGTCGCCGGGCAGGGCCACGCCGTCGGCCCTGGCCACGGCCAGGCATTCGGCCACCACGTCGTCCACCACGTCCGTCACGCCGGGCGACTGCACCAGCGGGCCGTAGGGCAGCTGGCACAGCGCCGACAGCGCGTTGTAGGCGCAGTTGATCACCAGCTTGGCCCACAGCGCGCCGCGCACGTCGGGCGATACCTGCACGGCAATGCCTGCCTTGCCAAACTGCAGGGCCACCTGTTCACTGAGTGCAGACGGCGCAATGACCAGCTCGCCGCGGCCGAAATGGCGCACATGGCCGGGGCCGGCCATGGCAGTGGCCACGTAGACCACGGCGGCGGCCACGGCCACGGACGGGCCCAGCACGGCGCGCACGCGCTCGTCGTTGTCCACGCCGTTTTGCATGGTCAGCACCAGGGTGCCCGGCGCCAGGTGCGGCTGCATCTCGCGGGCCGCTTCCTCGGTGGCCGTGGACTTGACGCAGAACATCACCACATCGGCATCGCGCACGGCGCTGGCCTCGGTCGATGCCTGCATGGGCACCTGGATGTCCAGTGCCGCCGTCTCCAGCCGCAGGCCATGCTGCTGCACGGCCTGCACATGGGCGGGGCGGCCGATCAGCGTGACCTGGTGGCCGGCGCGCGCCAGCAGTGCGCCGAAATAGCAGCCCACGGCGCCTGCGCCCATGACGGCGATGCGCAGCGGTTCGGAAGGAGAGGGGAGGCGGGCGGAAGAAGCGTCCATGGTGCAGATCGGATGGGCCTTTGATGGCGCCCAGTCTAGCCAGGCTGCCGTCGAAGGCCCATGCCGTCTTCCCTGCCGGGTGCCATTGCGGACGTCAGGCAACCCTCATGCCGTCTGCAGGCACAGGTACTTGGTCTCCAGGTATTCCTCGATGCCGTGGCGCGAGCCCTCGCGGCCCAGGCCGGACTGCTTGACGCCGCCGAAGGGCGCGACCTCGTTGGAGATCAGGCCGGTGTTGATGCCCACCATGCCGTACTCCAGCGCGCGCGACACGCGCCAAATGCGGCGGTTGTCGTTGGTGAACAGATAGGCGGCCAGGCCGTAGATGGTGTCGTTGGCGCGGCGCACCACCTCGTCCTCGTCATGGAAGCGGAACAGCGGCGCCAGCGGGCCGAAGGTCTCTTCCTCGCAGACTTGCATGCTGTCGTTCACATCGACCAGCAGCGTGGGCTCGAAGAACAGCTGGCCCGGCACCGGGCGCCTGCCGCCCGTCAGCAGGCGCGCGCCCTTGGACAGCGCATCGGCCACATGGCTTTCCACCTTCTGCACGGCCGCCTCGTTGATCAGCGGGCCATGGGTCACGCCGGGCTCCAGCCCATTGCCGACCTTGAAGCCCGCCATGGCACGGGCCAGGCGGCGGGCCAGTTCGTCGTGGATGCCATCCTGCACATAGATGCGGTTGGCGCACACGCAGGTCTGGCCGGCGTTGCGGAACTTGGAGGCCACGATGCCGGCCACGGCCTGGTCGATGTCGGCATCGTCAAACACGATCAACGGTGCATTGCCGCCGAGCTCCAGCGACAGCTTCTTGACCGTGTCGCTGCACTGGCGCATCAGCAGCCGCCCGGTGGCCGTGGAGCCCGTGAAGCTGAGCTTGCGCACCACGGGGCTTTGCGTCAGCGCCTGGCCGATGTCCTGCGGATGGCCGGTCAGCACCTGGAAGACGCCGGCGGGAATGCCGGCCTCCTCGGCCAGCACGGCCAGGGCCAGGGCCGTGAAGGGCGTGCTTTCGGCCGGCTTGACCAGCATGGTGCAGCCGGCGGCCAGCGCCGGGCCGGCCTTGCGCGTGATCATGGCGGCCGGGAAATTCCAGGGCGTGATGGCGGCGCACACGCCAATGGGCTCGCGCAGCGTGAGCAGCTGCTGGCCTGCGTTGGGCGACTGCAGCAGCTCGCCGTCCACGCGCTTGCCTTCCTCGGCAAACCATTCGATGAAGGAGGCCGCATAGGCGATCTCGCCGCGCGCCTCGGCCAGGGGCTTGCCCTGCTCCAGCGTCATCAGCCGCGCCAGATCGTCCTGGTGCGCCAGCATCAGGTCGAACCAGCGGCGCAGGATGCCGGCGCGCTGCTTGCCCGTCAGCGCGGCCCAGGCGGGCAGGGCGCGCTGTGCGGCGGCGATGGCGGCCTCGGCCGCGCCGGCCTGCAGGGCGGGTACCTGGCCCAGGCGCTCGCCTGTGGCGGGGTTGAAGACATCGATGGCGGGGCCGGAGCCCACGGGGTGCCAGCCCTGGGCAAGCAGGCAGGCCTGGCGGAACAGATCGGGGCGTTGCAGTGAAAGACTCATGGTGCGGGAAGGCTCAGGCTGTGGAATGGATTCAGGCCGCGACCGGCTGGGGCGCGGTCTGGGTGATGGCGTTGGCGATGATGTCCAGCGCCTTGCCGAACAGCGGCTCTGGAATCGTCAGCGGATAGAGGAAGCGGATGGCGTTGCCGTACAGGCCGCAGGTCAGCAGCAGCAGGCCTTGCTGCTGCGCACGCTGGACGATGGCGGCCACGCGCTGCGCGTCCGGCGCACCGCTGCCGGGAATGTGGAATTCCACGGCCAGCATCGAGCCCAGGCCGCGCACTTCGGCGATGCCGGCATCCTGCGTCTGCAATGCCTGCAGGCGCGAGCGCAGCTGGCTGCCCAGTGCCAGGGCCCGCTCGCACAGGCGCTCTTCATCGATCACATCGAGCACGGCATGGGCAGAGGCCACGGCCAGCGGGTTGGCGGCATAGGTGCCGCCCAGCCCGCCGGGATGGGGGGCGTCCATGATGGCCGCGCGGCCGACCACGCCCGAGATCGGCAGACCGCCGCCCAGGCTCTTGGCCATGGTGATCAGGTCGGGCCGCACGCTGTAGTGCTCCATGGCAAACAGCTTGCCCGTGCGTGCAAAGCCGGTCTGCACCTCGTCGGCGATCAGCAGCATGCCGTGCTGGTCGCACAGCTGGCGCAGGCCCGTGAACAGCGCGGCAGGCACGGGGTTGAAGCCGCCTTCGCCCTGTACGGGCTCCACGATGATGGCTGCCACGCGCTGCGGGTCCACCGAGGTCTTGAGCAGCATGGCAATGGCGTCCAGCGACTGCTGCACGCTGATGCCCTGCACATCGCTGGGGAAGGGCGCGTGGAAGACTTCGCCCGGCATGGGGCCGAAGCCCTGCTTGTAGGGCGCCACCTTGCCCGTCAGCGCCATGCCCAGCTGGGTGCGGCCGTGGAAGGCGCCCTGGAAGGCGATCACGGCCGAGCGGCCCGTGGCATGGCGGGCGATCTTGACGGCGTTTTCCACCGCCTCGGCGCCCGTGGTGAAGAAGGCGGTCTTGGCCGGGCCGTCGATGGGCGCCAGTGCATTGATGCGCTCGGCCAGTGCGATGGCGCTTTCATAGGGAACGATCTGGAAGGCCGTGTGCGTGAAGCACTCCAGCTGGCGCTGCACGGCCTGCACCACGCGCGGATGGCGGTGGCCCGTGTTGAGCACGGCAATGCCGGCCGCGAAGTCGATGTACTGGCGGCCCTCGGCATCGGTCAGCAAGGCGTTGTCGGCCTGCACGGCGTGGAAGCCGCACATCACGCCCACGCCGCGCGGCATGGCGGCGGTGCGCCGGCTCTGGAGTTGCTGGTTGACGGACGAGGCTCTGGTGGTGTCGTTGGTGGCGGCGCTGGACATGGGAAGGTCTCCGTTGAGGTGGCTGCAATGCTTACGGTTATAGTGGCGATTGGTTCCATGAATGGAGCCATCTTTTGAAAAGATGATGGTGCCAATCGAGTTCGCCACCATCGCTTCCACAAGGCAGGCAACGCAGGCAACGCAGGCAACGCAGGCAAGGCAGACATGGCAAAACCCTCCGTGTGCGCGGACCTCATCCTCCAGATGGACTGGCGCGGGCTGGGCGGGGACCGCGTCCGCCTGAACCGGGCCCTGTACCTGGCGCTGCGCCAGGCCGTGGACAGCGGGGCCCTGTTGCCGGGCAGCCGCCTGCCGGCCTCGCGCGACCTGGCCCGCGAGCTGGATGTGTCGCGCAACACCGTCAACCATGCCTATGAGCAGCTGCAGGTGGAGGGCTATGTGCGCAGCCAGGTCGGGCGCGGCACGCAGGTGGTCGACACCCTGCCTGCGGCCATGCTGCTGAGCGGCGGACGTGCACCTGCCCGCCGCGCTGCCGCCGCAGCGCCTGCGCCTGGCGGCGGCCTGTCCGTGCAGGCACAGGCCTTGCTGAAAACCGCCCAGGCTTCGGAGCAGCAATGGGGCGCCTTCATGCCTGGCGTGCCCGACGTGACGCAGTTCCCGCGCGCCGCCTACGCGCGCATCCACAACCGCCTGCTGCGACACGCCGGGCCGCAGCTGCTCACCTATGGCACGCGCGGCGGCGTGGAGGCGCTCAAGCAGGCGCTGGCCGAGCACCTGCGCGTGGCGCGCTCGGTGAACTGCGCAGCCGACCAGGTGCTGATCACAGAAGGCGTGCACCAGGCCATCGACCTGGTGGTGCGCAGCCTTGCCGACCCTGGCGACTGCGTCTGGATGGAGGAGCCGGGCTACTGGGGCATCGCCAACGTGTTGCGCATGCAGCACGGGCTGAGCCTGCACAGCGTGCCAGTGGACGAGGAGGGCATGCATCTGCCGGACGGCCTGCCCGTGCCGCGGCTGATCTTCGTCACTCCCTCTCACCAGTACCCGCTGGGCGCCGTCATGAGCATGGCGCGGCGCCGCGCGCTGATCGCCTACGCGCGCCGGGTGGGTGCCTGGATCGTCGAGGACGACTACGACAGCGAATTCCGGTTCTCCGGCAGCCCCGTGCCCAGCATGCAGGGCATGGAGGAGGACGCGCCCGTCATCTACATAGGCACCTTCAGCAAGACCCTCTACCCGGGACTGCGCATGGGCTACATGGTGCTGCCCCCGACCCTGGCCGAGCCGCTGCGCCGCATCCATTCCGAGCTGTACCGAGAGGGTCACCAGCTGCCGCAGCAGGTCATCGCCGAACTGATCGTGGAAGGCCACTACGCCGCCCACATCCGCAAGATGCGCCTGCTCTACGGCAAGCGCCGCCGCATGCTGATGGCCTTGATCGAGCGCTATCTGGGCGCCGACCACCTGCCCTGGGTGGACAGCGGCGCGGGGCTGCATTTCGTGATGCAGCTGCCCGGGCAGGACGATGATGTCGTGCTCGCCGAGGACCTCCGGCAGGCCGGCATCTTCGTCAAGCCGCTGTCGCGCTACTACGCGGGTCCGCACCGGCGGCGTGGCCTGCTGCTGGGGTACGCCTGCGTTTCCGAGGAAGAGATAGGCGCAGCCTTCTTCCGCATGCTGGCAGTGCTCGGAGCCCGGCATGGCCGGCGCTGAGGCCCGGGCCGGACCATCCGGCCGGGCGCCGCCTTGGCTCCCGACGCCAACCCTTTTTTGTCTGCCTAAGGACGCACCATGATCTCCATCCGCCCCGTTGAACCCCATGAATGGCCGCAGTACCGGGATATCCGCCTGCGTGCCCTGCGCGATGCACCCGACGCCTTCGGCAGCACCTGGGAGTCGGAGGCCGCAAGGGTTGACGCGGACTGGGCTGCGCGGCTGCAGGCCGCCGTTGCCGGCGGCAGGGACAGGGTGCTCTTCGCCGTCAACGGCGGCCAGGTCTGCGGCCTGCTCTGGTGCAAGCTGTGTGCCCCCGAGCCCGGCGTGGCCGATCTCTTCCAGATGTGGGTCGATCCCGCCGTGCGTGGCCGGGGTGCGGGCCAGGCCCTGCTGGCCCAGGCCGTCGCCTGGGCCTGGCACAAGGGCATGCAGCGTGTGCGGCTGGGTGTGACCGATGCCGACTCCCCCGCCATGCGCCTGTACCTGGCGAACGGCTTCCGGCCTGTGGGCGGGCTGCAGCCGCTGCGCGAGGGCTGCGAACTGCGCGTGCAGACGATGGCCCTGGACCGGGCCGGCGGCTGAACCGCTGCACAGCGCAGGAAGTTCCGGCAGTCAGTCCCTGCGGCCTCTGTCGCCCCCTGGTGGCCCCCGTGTAGCCCCCCCGTAGCCCCGGCGTCCACAGGGCCGTCCTGCATCAGCCCGGCAGCACGGCCGGTGAAGGCACCTGCCGGGTCTTGGCCAGTTGCGCGTTGCTGTAGCGAAGATCAGCGGTGACCTCCGCTCCCAGCCAGGCGGGCGAGGGCGGCTGGATATCCTCGCTGGCCAGTTCGATCTCGGCCGTGACCAGCCCGGCCAGCGGGCCTTCGAATACATCGACCTCGAAGTCGAAGCCGTCCACCGTCACGATGTAGCGCACCTTTTCGAGTGCGCCATGCGCGCAGTGCTGGGCCAGCAGCGTCTCGGCGTCGGCCAGCGGAATCCGGTATTCGAATTCGGTGCGGCTCATGCCGCGTGCCGGCCCCTTGAGCGTGAGAAATCCGGTGTCCCCGGCGATGCGCACCCGCACCCACATGCCGTTGTCGGCGATGTATCCCTGCGCCATGCGCACGCCGGTCAGGCCGGTCACGACGCCGGGGTCGGCCACAAGGTATTTGCGTTCGATTTCGATAGCCATGCTGATGCCCTTGCAGACAAAGGCGGCAGTCTATCGCGCCACCATCGCCCTGCCCGGCAGATGGCCGGCCACAAACAAAAAGCCCCGCAGGGGAGTGCGGGGCTTTCCAGGGGGCAGTTGCCGGCCCGGGGGGCGGCATCCACAGCGCCTTACAGCGAGTCGATGAAGCTGCGCAGCTTGTCCGAGCGGCTCGGGTGCTTGAGCTTGCGCAGGGCCTTGGCCTCGATCTGGCGGATGCGTTCGCGCGTGACGTCGAACTGCTTGCCCACTTCTTCCAGCGTGTGGTCGGTGGACATTTCGATGCCGAAGCGCATGCGCAGCACCTTGGCTTCGCGCGGGGTCAGGCCGTCGAGGATGTCCTTGACCACGTCGCGCAGGCCGGCCTGCATGGCGGCGTCCACGGGAGCGGTGTTGTTGGTGTCCTCGATGAAGTCGCCCAGGTGCGAATCGTCGTCGTCGCCGATCGGCGTTTCCATGGAGATCGGCTCCTTGGCGATCTTCATGATCTTGCGGATCTTGTCTTCCGGGATCTCCATCTTGGCCGCGAGGATGGACGCATCGGGCTCGAAGCCGAACTCCTGCAGATGCTGGCGCGAGATGCGGTTCATCTTGTTGATGGTCTCGATCATGTGCACCGGGATGCGGATGGTGCGCGCCTGGTCAGCGATCGAGCGCGTGATGGCCTGGCGGATCCACCACGTGGCATAGGTCGAGAACTTGTAGCCGCGACGGTATTCGAACTTGTCCACGGCCTTCATCAGGCCAATGTTGCCTTCCTGGATCAGGTCCAGGAACTGCAGGCCGCGGTTCGTGTACTTCTTGGCGATGGAGATCACCAGGCGCAGGTTGGCCTCGATCATCTCCTTCTTGGCGTCACGGCTGGCGCGCTCGCCGTCGTTCATGCGCTTGTTGATGCGCTTGAGCTCGTCCAGCGGCACGACCACGCGCGATTGCAGGTCGATCAGGTTCTGCTGCAGTTCCTGCACGGGCGGGACATTGCGCTCCAGCACGCTGCTCCAGGGCTTGCCGGCCGCGACCTGCTCCACCACCCACTGCAGGTTCAGCAGGTTGGGCGGGAACTGGGCGATGAAGGTTTCCTGCGGCATGCCGCACTTGTCCACGATTATCTTGCGCAGCTCGCGTTCCTTCTTGCGCACGTCATCGACCTGGGCACGCACGAGGTCGCACAGCTTCTCGATGGTCTTGGCCGTGAAGCGGATGGTCATCAGCTCTTCGGTCAGGGCCTTCTGCACCTTGATGTACGTGGGCGTGCCGTAGCCTTCCTTGTCGTACACCTTGTGCATCTTGTCGAAGTTCTCGCGCATGGCGTCGAAGCGGCGCAGCGCCTCGTTCTTGAGTTCTTCGAGCTTCTTGGTCAGTGCCTTGGAGCCGCCCTTGCCGTCGTCGTCGTCCTCTTCGTCGTATTCGTCGAAGTCTTCTTCGGCCACGTAGTCGTCGTTCTCATTGGCGTTGACGAAACCGTCGACGATGGTGGAGATGACGACCTTGCCTTCGCGGATTTCCTCGGACATGGCCAGGATTTCTGCGATGGTGGCGGGCGAGGCCGAGATGGCCTCCATCATGTCCATCAGGCCGCCTTCGATGCGCTTGGCGATTTCGATCTCGCCTTCGCGCGTCAGCAGCTCCACCGTGCCCATTTCGCGCATGTACATGCGCACGGGGTCGGTGGTGCGGCCGAATTCGGAGTCCACCGTGGACAGGGCGGCTTCGGCCTCTTCCTCGGCTTCCTCTTCGGTGGTGGCGGATTGGCCCGTGTTGTTCAGCAGCAGGGTTTCCGCGTCGGGGGTCTGCTCGTAGACGGCCACGCCCATGTCGTTGAGCATGGAGATCACGACTTCCAGCGTCTCGGCATCGACCAGCTTGTCGGGCAGGTGGTCGTTGATTTCGCTGTGCGTCAGGTAGCCGCGCGTCTTGCCCAGCTTGATCAGCGCCTTCAGGCGCTGGCGGCGGGTGGACATTTCCTCTTCGGTCAGGACGGTTTCGTCCAGGCCGAATTCCTTCATCAAGGCCCGTTCCTTGGCCTTGCTGATCTTCATGCGCAGGGGCTTGACCTTTTCAGCCGGGGCCGAGGAGGCCTCGACCTCGACTTCCACTTCGGTCTCGACTTCGCCTTCCACTTCGCCATCGATGTCGCCATCGATGTCCGACAGGTCGGCGTCGTCCATGTCGTCGCCCGCTTCCTTGGCCTTGGGCTTGCGGCCGCGCTTGGCGGGAGTCTTGGCTGCAGCGGTGGAGGTGGCGGCCTTGGCCGGCGCCTTCTTGGCGGCAGCAGGCTTCTTTTCTGTCTGGGCGGGGGCGTCGTCGCCTTCGGCTGCCTTCTTGCGGCCACGCTTGGGCGTCGCGGCGGCGAGCAGTTCGTCGGCCATGGCTTTGAGTTCGGCTTGGGACTTGGTTACCACGTCGGTATCTTTCTTTGCTTTGGCCGCAGATGCGGCGCTCTTCGGTCCTGCAGCGGCTTTGCCGGCACCGGCCTTGACGGCCGGGGCTGAAGAGGTTGTCGAAGTCTTGGGCTTCGCTGGAGCTTCGGGGGCCTGCTTGGACTTCACGGACTTTGAAACGGGCATGAGCACCTCACGGTCGGGAGCGAACACACACAAAGGGAAACTCAAACAAGCGCCGCCTAAGCGCGCGCGGACGGACTAGGCCCGCCAGGGAAGCGTACATATTCCAGGCAAGATGTCTGGGCGATCATTTGGTGTGCAGTCCTTGCGGGAAATTGGGCCGTGCAGTTGCTGCAATCACGTGAGTTCGTCACGGGGCCCGGTCCGGAGGTGCTGCTGTCGCTCTTGCCGATAGCCCCCAATTATATCTGCTTACCTCGATTTCAAGAGGAAGTGCGCATCTGGTTTTCCAGGGCCTGCTGTCGGGCAAAGAGATCGCGATAGCGCTGGGCGGCGCTGGGGTCCCGTGCCATGTCGCGCAAGGCTTCGTCGATCTGGGCCTTGATGTGGACGATGACCATGCGATTGAGGACATCACGCAACTCACGGCGCAGCTCGGGCAGTTCGCCCTCGGGATGCGCGTGGGGGCCGCTCATGAGCCTGTCTGCCAGCGTTTCGTGAGGCAGGCCGCGCAGTTGTTCGCGCAGCACGGCAAAGGGCCGGGCACCGGATTCCTGGAACTGTGCCTCCATCCAGCGGAACATGGCGCCATGTTCGCCTGAGCAGTGCGCCAGTGCCTCGAAGTCCTCGTGGGTGAGTTCTTCCATGAATTCCATGTGCGCCATGAGCAGGCGTGCCGCCTGGTCGGTGCGTGTGGCTGGCGCGCCACGCGGGCCCATGGGGGGCGGGTTGAAGTCGGCCCGGCCATTCTTGTCCCAGGGTTTGCGCGGCCAGGGCTTTTTGCCGCCGCGCCCGGGCTCGCCGCTGCGCCAGCCGCCCGCGCCGCTTCCATGGCCGCCACGCTCGTGCCAGCCCGAAGGCGCGCCGTATTCGACAGGCTGGCCCCAGTCGGGCGCGGCCGGTGCATGGCCGGCCTGCTGGCCCGGATGGGAAGCACCGCCGGCCATGGAGCCCCGCGCCGGGCCGCTGCGAGCGGCTTCCTGCGACCACAGGTCGGAGAGGTCGCGCGCATCGAGCTGCACGAGTTCGGCGATCTCGCCCAGCAGCTGGCGCTTGAGCGCGCCGTCAGGCAGGGCCGTCCACAGGGGGCGGGCATTGCTGGCCATGTGGGCACGGCCTTCGGCCTGGCCCAGGTCGCAGCCTTCGCTGGCCGCCTCGATGAGAAAGCGGCTCAGCGGCAGCGCGTCGCCCACGTAGCGGGCAAAGGCTTCGCTGCCGTATTCGCGGATGAAGCTGTCCGGGTCGTGTTCGGCGGGCAGGAAGAGGAATTTGACGCTGCGCGTGTCGCTGGCATAGGGCAGGGCCGCATCGAGCGCCTTGCGCGCGGCGCGCCGGCCCGCCCCGTCGCCGTCGAAGCTGAAAACGACGGCGTCAGTAAATCGAAACAGTTTGTGAATGTGATCGGGCGTGCAGGCCGTGCCCAGCGTGGCGACGGCGTTGGCAAAGCCCAGCTGGGCCAGGGCCACCACGTCCATATAGCCTTCGGTGACCAGCGCATAGCCCATGTCGCGCAGGGCGGTGCGGGCCTCGAACAGGCCGTAGAGTTCGCGCCCCTTGTGAAACACCGGGGTTTCGGGCGAATTCAGGTATTTGGGCTTCTCGTCGCCGAAGACGCGGCCGCCGAAGCCTATGCACTCGCCCTTGACGTTGCGGATGGGAAACATCAGCCGGTCGCGGAAGCGGTCGTAGCGCTTGCCGTCGTCCTCGCCGACGATGACCAGGCCCGATTCTTCGAGCTGCGGATCGTCGTAATGCGCAAAGACGCTGGCCAGGTTGCGCCAGCCGGCGGGCGCGTAGCCCAGGCCGAAGCGCCTGGCGGTCTCGCCCGAGACACCGCGGCGCTTGAGGTATTCGATGGCCTGGGGGGAGGCCTTCAGGTGCTTGCGGAAAGATTCACCGGCCTTTTCCAGCACGTCGGTGAGGGTGGCCTGTTTCTGCTTCTGGGCGGCCTGGCGCTCGCGCTCGGCCGGGCTGATGTCGTCCTGCGGCACCTGCAGGCCGACCTGACCGGCAAGATCCTGCACCGCTTCGACGAAGCCCATGCCGGCATGGTCCATCAGAAAACCGATGGCGTTGCCGTTCTTGCCGCAGCCGAAGCAGTGATAGAACTGCTTGCTGGGGCTGACGGTGAAGGAAGGCGACTTCTCGCTGTGGAAAGGGCACAGGCCCATGAAGTTGGCGCCGCCCTTCCTGAGCTGTACGTAACGGCCCACGATGTCGACCACGTCGACGCGCGCGAGCAACTCCTGGATGAACGATTGGGGAATGGACACCCGCGTATTGTGCCTTCGCGGGGCCATCCGGCCGTGCCCCGGGGGCACTGGCCGGCAGCGCCCGGCCCTCAGCCCAGGCGCTGGAAGGTCAGCGTGAAGGCCACGCCATCGCGCGTGTTGTGGGCCCTGATCGTGCCGCCCATCTTGGCCATGTAGGTCCTGGCCACGAACAGGCCCTGTCCTCGGTGCTCGGCGCCGCTGGCGGCAGAAGGCTCCTGGGGCGCGGACACCCCCAGCTCGAAGATGCGCTCCAGCAGGTCCTCCGCAATGGTGGCGCCCTGGTTGTGCAGCGTGGCGCTGGCGGTGGACTCGGAGGCCGACAGCGACAGCGTGATGGCCGTGCCGGCCGGCCGGTAGCTGTCGGCATTGCGCAGGATGTGGGTGACCACGTCCTCCAGGGCAAATTCGTCGGCGCGCACGATCACGGCGCCGGCGGCTCCCGCGCTCCCGCTCTTGTTCCCGCCTTCGTAGACCACATCGGCAATGCCCGCATAGTGCGCGTTGGCCGCCACGTGGCTGAGGAAGGCGTCCAGGTCCAGCCGGCCCTCCGGCACGGTGGCGGCCTGCAGCGCCTCGGCCGGCGATGCCGTGCCGTAGAGCACATGCACGGCCTGCTGCATGCGCTGCACATAGCGGTGGCCGGGGTCGTCGGGGCCGTACAGCACCATCAGCGATTGCAGGGGCGACATGATCTCGTGGCCCACGGCATGCCACATGTCGCGTTCCTGCTGAGCGCGCAGCTGCTCGCGCTGCAGGTCGTCCTTCACGCGCTGCAGCAGGTCGGCCAGGCCGCCGGCCAGAATGCCCAGCTCGTCGGAACCACGCAGGTCCGACACTTCGAGATCGCCCAGGCGTGGCCCGACATGGCCGTCCTGCACGTTGTAGGAGACGGCGGCGGCGCGCCGGGTGAGGGCGGTCACGCGGCGGATCAGCCCCAGCTCGACGATCAGCCAGGCCAGCGCAATGGCGGCCAGCATGGCGCCCAGGTACCAGGACAGGCGCGTGGCCACGGCGGCCAGGCCCTGCTCCACATCGCGCGGGTGGCCGGTGAAGCTGACGGTGTAGTTGCCCGTGGGCGTGTCCAGAATGTCCTGGCCCGTGGGCACGGCCGGGGTCATGGTGGCGGCGGAGACGCCGGCTGCATGCAGCGGCAGCCAGCTGATCAGGCGCAGCAGCCAGGGCGCCGACGGCGCGGCCTGCACATCCACGCCCTTGAGGGTGATGGTGCTGGCCTCGTCGGCACCCACCTTGCGAATCTGCACGCGCTCGCCGGGCAGCAGGCTGCGCGAGATGTCGTTGAGCGAGGCGGCCAGCTGCGCCCCCGGCGCATTGCTGTCGAACAGGGGCGCGGCCGCCTCGCCCGGGGCCAGCATTTCCACGCGCACACGCATGCTGCCCAGGTCTTCGGGCGGCCAGACGGGGCGCACGTCCCTGCGGAACAGGGCCTCGCGGAACAACTCGACCGGCAGGCGGATGGAGTAGTGCGTGCGGCGCAGGCAATCGGCTGCAGGGGGCGTCTTGTCATTGCCCGCATGGCCCTGCACGCCAGGCGGCAGGTCGCGGCAATGGCCGTTCTGCCAGAGCCAGCCACGGAAATCGCGCACGGGCCGCGCGCGGGCGTCAAGCTGGGGCGTGCCGTTGTCCACAAAGCCGGTGAGCCGGCCGTGCTCGCCGTTGCCGGACTTGTTGCCCTGCTGCGGCATGGCCTCATAGGGCGCGATCCAGCGGTAGGTGCTGCCGCGCATGTCCAGCGTGATGCGGGCGCGGTGCGCCTGGGCGGGCTCGCGCGAGCCGCGCTCGCGCGGTGTCAGCTCGCCTGCGAAGAAGCTGCCCACCAGATAGATGAAGCCGCCTGCGTAGGGATTGTTGCCGATGGCCGCGCACAGCGAGGCGCCATCGGGATACTGCACCGAGCAGCCGGCCATCTCCACGGCCTGCTGGGACTTTTGCGGATCGTCGAAGTCGATGGCCGCATAGGGCAGCAGCAGCGGCGCCAGCGGCGTCACGCCCTGGCCCAGGTGGCCGGCGTTGAGCAGGGCCAGCCGGCCCGAAGGATGGCGCAGCCGCGCCATGACCTCGGCCTGGCTGCGCACAAAGCCGTGCTGGTAGGCCTGCCAGGCGCGTTCCTTCTCGTCCTTGAGAACCACCACGCTCAAGGACACCGTGGCCACAGCCAGCAGCACGAACACGCCGCGCAGCAGGATGCGCTGGCGGAAGGCGGCCAGGCCCAGGCGCGGCACTTCCAGCCGGGGCAGCTCCAGTTTGGGGTTGAGCAGGCGCTTCATGTGCGGACGGCGGCGCCGGCCTGGCCCACCCAGCGAAAGCCGCGCATGGGCACGTTCTCTATGCCTTCGAAGCCCGGGTCCACCTCGCGCAGGGCCTCGCGGATGGTGCTCACGTGCTTGCGCACGTTGTCGCGGTTGCGGCCGCTTTTGACCACCTCGAACAGCTCGTCGTAGGACACCACTTCGCCGCTGCGCTGGTGCAGCGTGGCCAGGATGCGCTGGGCCGTCAGCGGCAGGTTGATGCGCTCGCCGCGCCAGGTGGGCGTGCGCTGCCACAGCGGGTCCAGCACCAAGGCATCGCCTACGGGCGCTGCGGCTGCCTGCGCGGCCACGGGCGCCGCACGCTGCGTGGTGCGCAGGATGTCGAGGAAGGTCTCGATGAAGTCCGCCTCCTCGAAGGTGGTCTTTTGCAGGTAGTCCCAGGCGTCCAGCGCTTTCATGATGCTGCGGTAGATGGCGGCCGGCATGGCCGAGACCACCAGCACCGGCGTGCCCTGGCCCAGCTTGTTGATGGCGTTGATCAGGGCCACGCCGGCATGGCGCTCGCGGCCCAGCTCGATGTCCAGCACCACGGCGTCGTAGTGTTCGCGGGCCAGGGCGGCCTCGGCCTCGTCGCGCGTGAACCACTGGTCGATCACGATGCCGCTGCGCGCACTGCGTATCCATCCCGCCAACTGGTTGCTGGTGGGCAGGTCGTCTTCGATCACGGCGATACGGGTCATGGGGCTGTGCAGGGGTGGGGTCGGGGAGGCCGCCGTGGCGGTGTTCGCGGGATTATCTCGGCCCTGCGCCGGCCCGGGTGTGAGTTTTTCTTCCGGGGCCGGAGCGTTTGCGCCGCCGGTGTGAGCGCTTTGGTCCGTGCGCTGCGTTGTTGCTTCCGGGGTGGATCCGAACAATCGGTCCTCAATGAGCCACCCCTGTTTCCGGTGCCTCAGAAACAGCCAACAACAGCCAACAACAGCCGAGAGAGAGAACACCATGAAAGCCACCTGGAACCGCATCATGCAGGCCCTGACGGGCCGCAAGTCCGCCCGCCTGGATGGAGCCGGCACCGCCGATTCCTCCGAGCCTGCAGCCGACGCCGGCACGCTGCCGGGCAACGCGCCCCGCCGCCAGCCCGTGGACTGGGCAGTCCTGCTGCCCACGGCACGTACCGTGCGCTGGCTGGCCATCGGCGCCGTGGTGGTGGTGGCCGGCCTGGTGGTGGTGCGCAACCCGCCCGTGCAGCACCTGGAGCAGGGCACGCTGGGCGTGCGCCTGAACCAGTTCACGGGCTCCGTCAGCCTGTGGCGCGATGGCAGCGTGTGGGTGGTTCCGGGCCTGCACACGGTGCGCGTGTTCTCCCTGCGCGACCAGAGCTACCGTCCGGAGGCCATGCGCCAGGCCAATGGCAGCGCCCCCCTGCAGTCGGTCGAGGGCCTGTCCCTGGGTCTGGACCTGAACGTGCGCTATGCGCTTGATCCCGCATCGCCCGCCGTCAAGGCCGGCAACCTGCCTCTGGACATAGGCGGCGACATCGTGGAGCCCGCCGTGCAGGGCCTGGTCTACAAGGTGTTCGCACGCTACACCGTGCGCGAGATCTTCTCGACCAAGCGCGCCGAGATCGCCCAGATCATGGAAACCGAACTGCGCACGCGCCTGGCGGCCGACGGCGTGACGCTGCGCAGCATCCAGATCGGCAAGGTGGACCTGCCCGCCGAGTACCGCCGCGGCATGGACAGCCTGCTGGCCGAGGAGCTGGCCTCCGAGAAGATGCGCTACACGCTGGAGCTCAAGGACAAGCGCGTCAAGGAAACCGAGCTGGATGCCAATGCCGACAAGGTGCGCCGCGAAGTGGCCGCCGAAGCCGCCGCACGCGAGCAGGTGATTGCGGCGCGTGCCCAGGAAGAGGCCATGAAGCATGTGCTGCCCTTCAAGCAGCGCCAGATCGAGCAGCGTCAGCTGGAGGCCGAGGCCGAGCGCGTGGCCCGCGTGAAAGCTGCCGAGGGCAGCGCCCAGGCCCGCCGCATCGAGGCCAACGGCGAAGCCGATGCACGCCAGAAGCTGGCCGAGGCCGAGGCCTTCCGCATGGACCGCCTGGGCAAGGTCAACGCCGAGCAGATGGCGCGCGAAGGCACCCTGGTCACGCGCTACCCGCTGCTGATCCAGAAGACGCTGGCCGACAAGCTCTCGGACAAGATCCAGGTCATCATCGCGCCCCCGCCGACCAATGGCGACTTCATCGGTGCGGCCCTGCTGGGTGGCAGCCGCAATGCACAGGCCGGCGCAGCCTCCGTGGCGGCCGAAGATGCCAACGCAGCCGTTCAGGAGCAATAAGCCATGCTGACCGTATCGACCTTGGCCGCCGCAGCGCTGGCCACCGGCATGGGCAGCGCCATCGTGGTGCAGGACCAGGCCAGCCTGCGCGCCGCGCCGCGCGATGGCGCCCAGCAGCAGGCCAGCCTGTGGCAGGGAGAGGTGCTGGAGATCAGGGGCGAACGCCTGGACTACCTCCAGGTCTGGGACCACAAGCGCGAGCGGGGCGGCTTCATCCGCGCCGGCGATGTGCGCCGCGTGGCCATGACCGAGGCCGATGCCCCCGCCTTGCTGGCCGTGCTGCGCTTCGTGCAGGACACGCCCGGTGCCGAGGCGCTGGGCATCGGCCTGGCGGCCGCCTACCTGCAGGCCGCGCCCGCCAGGACCCTGGCCGGCGCCGAAGGCGCGCAGGCCTTCGACGCACTGGGCGGCTTTGCCGACCGGCTGGCGCGGCGCGCCTCCGCAGCTGCGCCCGGCAAGGCCTCGGGCGCCACGCTGTCGGCCCACCTGGATGTGGCCAACGGCTACGGCCTGCGCTTTGCGACCTATGAGGTCGAAAGCCGCATGCAGGTCTGCTATGAAGGCGAATTTTTCCGCCGCGTGCTCGCCATGCCCGCCGCCGACGCGCCGCAGCGCGCCCGCGCCGCCCTGGCGCTGACACGGCCCGAATGCGTGGACCCCGATCTGCCGGCCCATGAGCGCGCCCGCCTGTACGCCTGGCAGGCCGATGTGCTGGAGCGCGTGGATGTGACCGGCCTGCCGCCCTACCTGCGCGGCCGCGTGCAGATGCGCCGCGCCAGCGTGTGGGGCGCGCTGGCCTTTCAGCAGGCGCGCAAAAGCATGGCCGACCCTGCCGTGGCGGCATCGGCCGCCCGGGCGCTGGCCGAGTTCACGGGCGTCAGCAAGTCCGAGCTGCCCGATGAAGACCAGAGCGCCTACAACGACGCGGCCATGCGGGTGAGCGCCGTGCGCTGGGCGCTGGCGCCTGTTGCTGCTGCGGCTCCTGCTGCCGGAGCCCGCCCGACGCTGCTGACCGAGCCCGGTGCTGCCGGCGAAACCTGCGTGCTGCTGGTGGACGCCCAGCACGGCGCCAAGGCCCCTTTGCTGCGCCGCTGCACCTATGGCCTGGTGTGGGCTGCATCGGCCAGCACCAACCGCGAGGGCACGGCCGTGGCCCTGGCCGTGCAGCCGCTGGAAGGCTGGCGCGAACTGTGGGTGCTGCGCAAGACCGAAGGCGGCTGGCTGGCCGATGTGCTTCCCCCCGCCGCCACCGCGCCGGAGACCGGCGTGGCCGAATGGGCGGGCTGGGTGCCTGGCGGCCAGCTGATGCTGGTGGCGCGCGAGGCCCGTGGCCAGGGCCGCTACCGCAAGAGCTTCGAAGTGGTGCGGCTGGACGGCCTGGCCACCGAGCGCGTGACCGGCGATGTGTCCGCCCTGCCGCTGTTCCAGCGCTGGCAGGACCCGGCCTGGAAGCGCCAGTCCCTGAGCCTGCGCTGAAGCAAAAAAAAAGCCTGCACCGGTGGGGTGCAGGCTCGTCTCCAACGATGCCTGGAGCGTTGCCAGGCGACTCCTCTAGGAACTCCTTATTCGCCTTCCAGCGGTGCTGGCCGGCGAATCCAAGCGGCGATTCTACGAGTGAAGCCGAGGCCGTGCGGCCGAGTCATCTGATAAATGATGTCTTATAGAGGACTGTGGTTGTGAAGTCGCCTTGGGGACAGGCTGGGGCGCGTCTGCAGGCAGGTCAAGTGATTGTTTTGCATGAGTATTTTCAATTTCCATGAAATTCTGAAAGTTGTGATGCCCTGCAAAGACCATGCATGCCGCTTTGGTTATCCGGGCCTGTGCGGTGGCGCGCCCGGTGGTCGCGCATCAAGCTTGTGTAAGCCTGTCTTGCTATATCTTCAGGTTTCGCCAGTCTGCAATGGCAGACCTGCATCACACCAAGAACCCCAGCGAACCGGAGACCACGATGACCCACATTTACGACCAGCACCTGGACCGCAACAGCGCCAACCATGCGCCGCTCAGCCCCTTGGGCTTCATCGCCCGCACGGCCGAGGTCTATCCCGAGCGGCTGGCCGTGGTCCACGGCACGCTGCGCCGCAACTGGGGCGAGACCTATGCGCGCTGCCGCCAACTGGCCAGCAGCCTGAACAAGGCGGGCGTGGGCAAGAACGACACCGTGGCCGTGATGCTGCCCAATACGCCGCCCATGGTGGAGGCGCATTTCGGCGTGCCCATGGCCGGCGCCGTTCTCAATGCGCTGAACACGCGGCTGGATGCGGAAACCATCGCCTTCATGCTGGACCATGGCGAGGCCAAGGTGCTGATCGTGGACCCGGAGTTCACGGGCGTGGTGGCCAAGGCGCTGAAGCTGCGCCAGCGCAGCGCGCCGCTGCTGGTGATCCAGGTCGAGGACACGCTGTACGGCCCGGCCGCCGAGCAGGTGGGCAGCCTGGACTACGACGATTTCGTGGCCGGCGGCGATGCCGGTTTCGACTGGCAGCTGCCCGCCGACGAGTGGGACGCCATTGCGCTGAACTACACCAGCGGCACCACGGGCAACCCCAAGGGCGTGGTCTACCACCACCGGGGGGCGGCCATCAATGCCATCAGCAATGTGCTGGAGTGGGACATGCCCAAGCACGCCGTCTACCTGTGGACCCTGCCCATGTTCCATTGCAACGGCTGGTGCTTTCCGTGGACGGTGGCGGCACGCGCGGGGGTCAATGTCTGCCTGCGCAGGGTGGAGGCGCAGGCCATCTTCGACGCCATCCGCAACCACGGCGTCACGCATTACTGCGGCGCGCCCATCGTGCACGGCCTGCTGGTCAACGCGCCGGCCGCCATGAAGGAGGGCGTGCCCGCCGGAGTCAAGGCCATGGTGGCAGGCGCCGCGCCACCGGCCTCGATGATCGAGGGCATGGAGCAGCTGGGCTTCGACATCACCCATGTCTACGGCCTGACCGAGGTCTACGGCCCGGCCACGGTCTGCGCCAAGCATGCAGCCTGGGATGCGCTGGACATCGGCGAACGCGCGCGCCTCAATTCCCGCCAGGGCGTGCGCTACCACCTGCAGCGCTCGGCCAGCGTGCTCGATCCGGAGACCATGGAACCCGTGCCCCATGACGGCCAGACCATGGGCGAGATCATGTTCCAGGGCAACATCGCCATGAAGGGCTACCTGAAGAACCCGCAGGCCACGGACGAGGCCTTCCGCGGCGGCTGGTTCCACACGGGCGACCTGGCCGTGCAGCATCCGGACGGCTATATACAGATCAAGGACCGCAGCAAGGACATCATCATCTCGGGCGGGGAGAACATCTCGTCCATCGAGGTCGAGGACGTGCTCTACCGCCACCCGGCCGTGCTGGCCGCCGCCGTGGTGGCCAAACCCGATCCCAAGTGGGGCGAGACGCCCTGCGCCTTCATCGAGCTGAAGGCCGGCGCGCAGACCACGGCCGAAGACATCGTGGCCCACTGCAAGAAGCACCTGGCCGGCTACAAGGTGCCGCGCGCCGTGGTCTTTGGCGAGCTGCCCAAGACCAGCACGGGCAAGATCCAGAAGTTCGAGCTGCGCCGCCAGGCCGGATCGGTCCAGGCCATCACGGGCTGAGGGCCGGGCCGCAGCGCGGGCAGCGGCTCAGTGTCCGGCCGTCTTGGAAAACAGCTGGATGACCAGCACGCCCGCCACGATCAGGCCCATGCCCGCCAGCGCGGGCAGGTCCAGCGTCTGGCCCTGCCAGAGCCAGCCAACCAGGGAGATCAGCACGATGCCCGCGCCCGACCAGATCGCATAGGCCACGCCCGTGGGCACGGTGCGCAGCGTCAGCGACAGGAAGTAGAAGGCCAGCGCGTAGCCCAGGACCGTGACCACGCTGGGCCACAGCCGCGTGAAGCCTTCGGACTGCTTGAGGCAGGAGGTGGCCGCCACCTCGGCGACGATGGCCAGGCCCAGGTACAGGTAGTTGGACGCCATGCTCAGATGGCCGCGTAGCTGCCCGTGCCCTCGGGCCAGCGCGTGAGCACGTCGAAGCCCGTGTCGGTCACCACCACCATGTGCTCCCACTGGGCGGACAGCGACTTGTCGTTGGTGATCACCGTCCAGCCGTCGGCCAGTTCGCGCGTGGCCGCCTTGCCGGCGTTGAGCATGGGCTCGATGGTGAAGATCATGCCGGCCTCCAGCACCATGCCCTGGCCGGGCTGGCCGTAATGCAGCACCTGGGGGTCGTCGTGGTAGACCTTGCCGATGCCGTGGCCGCAGTACTCGCGCACCACGCTGAAGCGCTCGCGCTGGGCCACGGTCTGGATGGCATGGCCGATGTCGCCCAGCGTGGCGCCGGGGCGCACGGCGCGGATACCGGCCAGCAGGGCCTCGTAGGTGGTCTCCACCAGGCGGCGCGCCTGGTTGGAGGGCTGGCCCACGTAGTACATGCGGCTGGTGTCGCCGATCCAGCCCTCGGGCGTGGTCACGGCCACATCGACATTGAGGATGTCGCCCTCGCGCAGGATCTGACGGGCGTCGGGGATGCCGTGGCAGACCACGTGGTTGGGCGAGGTGCAGACCGTCTTCGGAAAGCCGTGGTAGCCCACGTTGGTGGGCACGCAGCGCAGTTCGTCGACGATGAAGTCATGGCAGAGCCTGTCCAGGTGCTCGGTGCTGACGCCCGGCTGCACGTGGGGCACCAGCATCTGCAGGACGCGGGCGGCCAGGCCACCGGCCTTGCGTGATTGCCCGATATCGAGGGCATCGTGCAGCGGGACGCTGCGCAGCTTGGTGCCCCTCATTGCAGGCCTTCCGACAGGCGCACGGGGCGCGGGCGGCGTGCTGCCGTATCGGCGGGAGCCGGCGCCGCTTCGGGCTCGCCCAGCTTCAGCGTGGCCGCGGCCTCTTGCAGCAGCAGGGCGCAGATGCCTGCGTAGTCGAGATGGGGATGGTGTTCGGCCAGCTGGCCGACACGCAGCCAATGCTCGGCCTGGGCGTTGATGGATCGACCCAGGGCCGCGCTGGACAGGCGGATCTGGTCGTGCAATTGGTCGGATATTTTGACGATTCCCATGGGGTGGCGATCATACGGGGAATATACGTTTCGTATATTGACAATCGCAAATCGCGGGCCCGGCAGCGGGGCATTCGTGCAGGCCTGCAGATGCAGGCCGTCATGTCGTCGGCGATGCTGCGTGACGGACGGGGCGGATGCTCTTGTGTTGATAGCGCAATGATCAGGTCCGGCTGGCCATCCGACAGAGGTGATGTTTTTCCTGCGGCGCGGTCCTGTACAAGACCCTGCTCGGTGTGATCGGCGGTCTTCTATCAGATATCTGTTGCAGATCTGGGGCTTACCCCTAGCAAGTCGCCTGCTACCCAAACTGACAAGAATCAAGACTGTCTGGAAGCGAATGTCCTGCAAGCCGGCGCATGGTGCGGCCGGCCGGGCCTTCCGGCAGGGAGCAGCAATGGGCAAGGAACAAGAAGCGGGTTCGGCAACGGCATCGGGCGGGGCGCGCATCGTCGTCGTGGGCGGTGGCGTGGCGGGGCTGGAGATTGCCACGGCGCTGGGCAAGGGGCGCACGGGGGCCATCGGCTCGGTGACCCTGGTGGACAGCGATTCGGCCCATGTCTGGAAGCCCATGCTGCACACCATTGCGGCCGGCACGCGCGACCTGGCCCAGCAGCAGACCACCTACCTGGCCCAGGCCAGCGACGCCAGCTTTGCCTACCAGCCCGGCGAAATGTGCGGCCTGGACCGCGAGGCCCGCGAGGTGCTGCTGGCCCCCATCGAGGCGCCTGATGGCCGCGAGATCGTGCCGGGCCGGCGCATTGCCTACGACAGGCTGGTGATCGCCGTGGGCAGCGGCGCCAATGATTTCGGCACGCCGGGCGTGGACGAGCACTGCTTCATGATCGACTCGCGCCGCAAGGCCGATGCCTTCAACAGCGAGATCCGCCTGCGCATGGTGCGCTGCATGACCAGCGGCGAGCAGCTGCGCGTGGCCATCGTGGGCGGCGGCGCCACGGGCGTGGAGCTGGCGGCCGAGCTGGTGCAGCTGGCCGAGAGCGCCCGCGCCTACGGCGCGCTGGGCGAGGCCGCGCGCTTCGGCATCGTGCTGATCGAGGCCGGGCCGCGCCTGCTGCCCGGTTTTCCCGAGGAGATTTCCGAAGCCACGCGCCTGCGGCTGCAGGCCCTGGGCGTTTCGGTGATCGTCAACGGCCGCGTGCAGTCGGCCAGCGAAGAGGGGTTCGTGCTGGCCAGCGGCGAGTTCGTCCCCGCAGGCCTGCGCGTCTGGGCAGCGGGCGTGAAGGCCCCGGCCTTCCTGGCGCAGCTGGGACTGGAGACCACGCAAGGCAACCAGCTCAAGGTCAACGGCCAGCTGCAGACCAGCGACCCCAACGTCTACGCCGTGGGGGACTGCGCCAGCTTCACCCTGCCCGGGGCCAGCGTGCCGCTGCCGCCCACCGCCCAGGTGGCGCACCAGCAGGCCCGCTATCTGGTGGAGACGCTGCCGCGCCTGCTGAAGGAGCCGGGTTTCCGCCCCGAAGGCTTTGCCTACCGCGACTTTGGCGCCCTGGTGTCATTGGCCCATTACGACGCCTATGGATCGCTGGGCAAATTCGGCCTGTTCAACGGCGGCGTGATCCGCGGGCGCATGGCCATGCTGAGCCACATCATGCTGTACCGCTCGCACCAGGCCCGCATCTACGGCTTTTGGCGCGGCGGGCTGCTGTGGCTGATCGATTTGATGAATTCGCGCCTGCGCCCGTCGATCCGGCTGGACTGAGCGGCCGGGCCCGGCATCAAAGCAGCCCCTCGATGGGCAGCCAGCCCAGCACGCGCAGCATCAGGCGCTTGAATGCACTGCTGCCGGGCTCGGTGGTGGTGGTGAGCGGCGCAGGCGGCGTGCCGCTTTCCGTGGTCCAGCTCAGGCGGCCCTGTGCATCGATCTGCACGTGGTAGGCGGCGGACGGCAGGCTCTGGTCGAGCATGCGGCTCATCTGCGAAGCCATCTCTGGGCTGTCGATCAGCAGGCCCATCTCGGTGTTGAGGTGGGCCGAGCGCGGGTCGAAGTTGAACGAGCCCACGAAGATGCGCTCGCCATCGACCGCAAAGGTTTTGGCATGCAGGCTGGAGCCCGAGCTGCCGGGGCGGCTGCCTGAGCCCACCCCCGCTTTCCCTGCCGATGCCGCTGCGGGCGAACGCGGGCCCGGGCTGGGTTCGTCGTCCTGCCTGCCGATCTGCCGGCGCAGCTCGTACAGCTGCACGCCTTCCTCGATCAGCGGGCGCCGGTAGCGGGCATAGCCGGCATGGACCACGGCCACGTCGGTCGCCTCCAGGCTGTTGGTGAGCACGCGCACGGCAATGCCCTGGCGGCGCAGGCCGGCCAGGGCGCGCACGCCGGCCTCGGTGGGCACGAAGTAGGGTGAGACCAGGTCCAGCTGGCGCTGCGGCTGGCCGATGGCCGGGGTCAGCTGGGTGATCAGCAGGCCCTCCTTGGGCACCTGGCACAGCACCTTGGCCGGGTCGTCGCTGACCAGGGTGGCGCGGGCCCATTGCAGTGGCAGGCGGCCGGCCAGCAGCTCGCGCGTGAACGGGCTTTGCGCCACGGCGCGCACATAGGCCTGGGCTTCGGGGCGCTGCACTTCGGTGGCCAGGGCCTCGTAGGCGCGCGCCACCGCATAGTCGGGCAGCGGCGGCAGCAGGCTGGCCGCGGGATAGGCCGACGCGCTGGCCCAGTACTGGTCGAAAGCATGTGAAATGTCGGCCACCACCGGCCCCATGGCCACCACGTCCAGGTCGGCGAACAGCACGCCGTCGGTGGCCGCGAAGTACTCGTCGCCTATGTTGCGTCCGCCCACGATGCTGGCCTGGCTGTCGGCCGTGAAGCTCTTGTTGTGCATGCGCCGCTGGGTGCGCGAGAAATCCGTGACATAGCCCAGCGCCTTGGGCGTGCGCTGGGCAAAGGGGTTGAACAGCCGCACCTCGATCTGCGGATGCTGGTCCAGGGCGCCGAGCTGGGTGTCCAGTCCTGCCGTGCCGCCGTCGTCCAGCAGCAGGCGAACGCGCACGCCCCGGTCGGCGGCGCGGCGCAGTTCGTCGAGCAGCAGATGGCCCGTGGTGTCGCCGCGCCAGATGTAGTACTGCACATCCAGCGTGCGCTGCGCCACGCGGGCCAGCAGGGCGCGCGCGGCGTAGGCATTGCGTGCGTCGGACAGCGCGTGGATTGCGGTGAGCCCCGGATGCTGGTCCAGCAGCGGTGCCAGCGCCTGGCCCAGCAGCGTGGCCTGGGCGGCCTCGGGCGGCAGTGCCGTGGATTCGCTGCGGCCGGCCAGGGGCGGCAGGCTGCAGCCTGCCAGCAGCAGGGTCAGGACGAGCGCCTGGGTGGCGGCAAGGGCACGGCGCAGCAGGGGCATGGTGCGTTCGGTGTTCGTGGTGGTCAGTGCAGCCAGCGTATGAACAGCTGGATCACGGTGGCATTGACGATGTCGACGAAGAAGGCGCCCACCATAGGGACGATGAGAAAGGCCTTGTGCGATGGGCCGTACTGGTTGGTGATGGCCTGCATATTGGCCACGGCCGTGGGCGTGGCACCCATGCCGAAACCGCAGTGGCCGGCGGCCAGCACGGCCGCATCGTAGTTGCTGCCCATGATGCGGAAGGTCACCAGCGCGGCATACAGGCCCATGACCAGCGTCTGGGCCGCCAGGATCACCATCAGCGGCGCCGCCAGCCCCGCCAGCTCCCACAGCTTGAGCGACAGCAGGGCCATGGCCAGGTAGATGGACAGCGAGGCATTGCCGAAGACGTCGATGGCCCGGTCGAATACCTGGAAGTGAAAGACATAGTCCAGCGTGTTGCGGATCAGGACGCCACCGGCCAGCGCCCAGACGAAGGTGGGCAGGGAGAACAGGGTGCCGGCGGTGAACTGCGTCATGAACTCGGCAAAGCCCAGGCAGCCCGCGAACAGGGCCAGTGTTTCGATGGCCGCGCTGGTGGTGATCAGGCGCGTCTGCTCGGGGTTCTCGAAGCCGCCGTGGCTTGCGCTTTCGCCCAGCGGGGGCTGTTTTTCGGGGGCGGCTGCGGGGTCATGCACGGCAAGCCTGCGGCGCGTGATCAGGGCCTTGGCCAGCGGGCCGCCGATCAGGCCGCCGATCACCAGTCCGAAGGTGGCACAGGCAATGCCCAGGGTGACCGCGCCCTGGATGCCGTATTCGCGCTCGAAAACCTGGCCCCAGGCACCTGCCGTGCCATGGCCGCCCGTCAGGGTGACGGAGCCTGCGATCAGCCCGAACAGCGGATCGAGCCCGAGCATCTTGGCCAGGCTCACGCCGACCAGATCCTGCAGGCTGATGAAGACGGCGACCACGGCCAGGAACAGCAGCAGCGAACGGCCGCCTTCGCGCAGCTTGGCGAAATTGGCGCTCAGCCCGATGGACGAGAAAAACACCAGCATGAAGGCCATCTGCAGCTCGCTGCTGAAGCTGAAGGTGCAGCCCAGGGTCTGGTTGAGCACGAACAGGGCGACGGCCACGACCAGGCCGCCGGCCACGGGCTCGGGGATGTTGAATTCGCGCAGCAGGCGCAGGTGCCGTACCAGCCATTTGCCCAGCAAAAGGACGAGGGCGGCGAAGATCAGGGTGTAGTAGGCGCTGAAAGTCAGGTGCATGGCTTCCGTGTTCCGGTGGGCGGGGCAAGGCAGCGCACCATACGATAGGCGGCATGCCGGGCGGCGATGTCAGGATAGCCACTGATTGCCAGGCCTGCTGAAAGTGCCCTTTGGTCGTGCCCTGCGTCAGTGCCCTGTCAGCTGGCTACGGGGCCGGGCCGCCTGTCCTCGACGGTGAAGCGGGCCAGCGTGTAGATGCGGCTGTCGGCTCGCATCGGGTTGGCCACGGCGCGCAGCTCGCTGGTCCAGCGCTCGGGCGTGATGTCGGCCAGCCCGTAGCCGCGTTCCTCGCAGCGTGCGTACAGCACCTGAGGGTTGTGGTCGACGATGGCATCGACCTTGGCCTGGGTGGTGCCGCTGCGCGAGGTGATGGAGGTGCTGCAGAACTCGCTGGCCACGACGGGATTGCGCCGCTCGGGCGCGGCCTCGGGGTCTGCGTGCACGGCGCAGACATAGTTCTGGTGCAGGTCGCCGCCCAGCAGCACGCTGTTGCGCGGCGTGGGCTGGGCGCCCGGCGTGAGGTGGCGCACCAGGCGCTGGCGCGCGGCAGGGTAGCCGTCCCAGCTGTCCGTGGCCTGCGATCCCGAGGGCGGCCGGTGCGTGGACACCAGGGTGGGCTGGGCCAGGATGCTCCAGCGCGGCCCCTCGCTTGCATGCTGGCGGGCATCTTCGGCCAGCTGGCGGTACAGCCACTGCTCCTGCGTCCAGCCCAGGAAGCTGCGCGCCGTATCCGACAGGGCTGCGCATTGCGCAGGGCGCACGCTGCCCTTGTCTGCCGCTCCCTCGGCGCGGCAGGCCTGGGCGCTGCGGTACTGGCGGCCGTCCAGAAAATGCAGCCGGGCCAGCCGGCCCCACTGCAGGCTGCGGTACAGCTGCAGCCCGCCGCCGCCATGCTGGGCGCCCGCGCCGGTCAGTGCGCTGGCGCGCAGCGGCATGTTCTCGTAGAAGGCCTGCCAGGCAGCCATGCGCCGGGCCAGGAAGCGCCCGGCATCGCCCTGGCCCTGGTCGCCGGCGTAGTTGTTCTCCACCTCATGGTCGTCCCAGCCCACGGACCAGTTGCACATGGCGTGCGCTGCCTGCAGCAGCGGGTCGCTCTTGTGCAGGGCGTAGCGGTCCCGGTAATCCTGCAGGCTTTGCGCGGCCCGCAGGTTGTGGGTGCGGGCCAGGCCCAGCGTCATGGCGGGCGTGGCGTACTCGTAGATGTAGTCGCCCAGGAAGAGCACCAGGTCCGGCGCGTCCTGCACCACCTGGCGCCAGGCCGCGTAGTAGCCGTGCTCCCAGCGCTGGCAGGAGGCATAGGCCAGGCGCAGCCGCTGGGGCATGCTGCCGGGCGCGGGCGCCGTGCGGCAGCGGCCCGTGCTGCTCACGGCCTGGCCCAGCATGAAGCGGTAGTGGTACCAGCGGTCAGGCGCCAGCCCTCCCACCTGCACATGCACGCCGTGGCCCCATTCGGGCTGGGCCATGGCCTCGCCGCTGCGCACGATCTGGTGGAACAGCGGGTCGTGCGCCAGCTCCCAGCGGATCCTGAGCGCAGGCATGGCCGTGGTGTCGGTCTCACCCAGCTGGGCCAGCGGTGGCGTCAGCCGCGTCCACAGCAGCACGTTGTCGGGTTCGGGGTCGCCGCTGGCCACGCCCAGCGTGAAGGGGTTGTGCGCAGGCCGCTCGCCCAGGCGGGCCCAGGCAGGCAACTGGCCCAGCGCCGTGGCCAGGCCCGCTGCGACCAGAAACTGGCGCCGCGGTGCAGGGACGGGGGCGCTGAAGGGCAGGGGCATGGCGGTTCGGGGGCAGGTGGCGCAAGAAAGCGGGGAGATACGGAGCGTGGCCTCGGTGGATCAAAGGCCGGCGCCTGCATTTCCAACTGGCTGCCATTGTGCGCCTGATGCCGTGGCAATGCTGTGCTTGCCGCGCTCCTTGGCCTGCAGCATGGCTGTATCCGCGCGGCGCAGCACGTCCATGCCGTTTTCGTGGCTTTGCAGCTGGGCCACGCCCGCACTGAAGCTCAATGGCCGGGGGGCCGGCTGGCCTGGCGTCTGCGAAGAGGCTGGCAAAGGCGTCTGCTCCAGCAACTGCAGCAGGCGCTGCAGCGCCTGGGCGCCCGCAGTCTCCGGTGTCTGGGGCAGCAGCAGCACGAAGGCCTGGCCCTCGTATCGGCCCACCACGTCCTCGGGACGCAGTCCCTGGCGTGCCAGCTGGGCCACATGGATGAGGGCGGCATCGCCCGTGGCATGTCCCAGCTCGGCGTTGAGGGCCTGCATGCCGTCCATGTCGAGCAGGGCAACGCTCAGCGGCTGGCCATGGCGCTGGGCGCGCGCCACCTCGCGGTCCAGCGCCTCGCTCACGCCCAGGCGGTTGAGCTGGCCGGTCAGCGGATCGTGGCGTGCACGGCGCGCGGCCTCGTCCAGTTCCTGCTGCAGGGCCTCTATGCGCGCCTCGCAGGCATCGACATGGCTGCGCAGCGATTGCAGCTCTTCCTGGGCCACGCGGCTGCCGGCGGCCATGGTGCGGGTGGCCTCCAGCACCTGTTGCAGCAGCGGGGCGGCATCCTCCAGGCGCTGGATGCCGTCCAGCTGGCGCGCGGCTTCCTCCATGCGGGCGCCCAGTGTTTCGTTGCTGCTCGTGATCTTTGCCAGATGCTGGACGAAGCCGCCCAGCATGTCCTTGAGCGCCTGCTGCGCGGCGGCCATGCCGTCCTGCAGCTGCATGCGCCGGTGGATCACGGTCTGCAGCTCGCGCCGCGCATCCACCAGGGGCGCGGGTGACAGCGGCGGCGTGATGGCCTGCTCGATGGCCGTGAGCTGCGGCACCAGCCAGCTGCCGTGCGTGGGGTCCTGGGCCAGATGCTGGATCAGGGTCTGCAGCAGCTCCTGCACCAGCTGCAGGACCTGGAGCTGGTCGGCAATGGAGAACGACAGCTGGTAGTGCTGGTCATGCAGGCGCCGCGCCAGGGCCTTGGCGTCCACGGGCGGTGCCTGCAGCTGTTCCATGAGCTGCTGATGCAGTTGCCGGGTCTTGGCTTCCTGGGTGTTCAGCAGCGCAAAGAAGGCCTCGAAGCGCCGCGCCAGCTGCTGCGTCAGATCCTCGGGCAAAGCCTGCAGGGGCGGCGGCACGGGCAATTCCACGGGCCTGGCCTCATGGGTTGGCGGCTGCAGGGCCGCGTTGGCATAGGCGGTGATGACCTGCTGCAGGCCCTGCCAGTCGCTGCGCTCTATGGCGGCGCCCAACTGGTCGCGCAGGCGCTTCTGTCCGGGCGTCTGCGCAGGCAAAAGCGCATGGACGTGGCGCAGCGGCCCCTGGGGAAAGCTGGCGGGGCCGGGTTCGCCGGCTGCCTGCTCATAGAGGCGGGTGTAGTTTTCCGGGGTGGGCGGCAGGCGGTTCAGCGCCAGTTGCCGCAGGGTTTCGCGTGCCAGTTCGGAAGCGGAGCGCTCGGCCATGGGTGGGCAGGTGTTTCAGAATGCAATGCCCTCCAGTGTGGCATGGCCGGCGCCCGGTTCACTGCTCGTTGACCATGACCAGCTTGCCCTGGACCTGGCGCGATCCCATGCGTGCGTAGGCCGCGTGCAGCTCGGCCATGGGCATGGTGCGGTCGATCACGGGCTTGATCTTTCCCTGGCCGTACCACTGGGCCAGCTCCTGCATCATGGCCGCGTTGGCCTTGGGCTCGCGCCGGGAGAACTCGCCCCAGAAGACACCCACCAGCGATGCGCCCTTGAGCAGCGGCAGGTTCAGCGGCAGGGCCGGGATGGGGCCAGCGGCAAAGCCCACGATCAGATAGCGGCCGCGCCAGGCGATGGAGCGGAAGGCGGGCTCGGCGAAGTCGCCGCCCACGGGGTCGTAGACCACGTCGGGGCCCTTGCCGCCGGTGGCCTCCTTGATGGCCGCGCGCAGGTCGCCCTGGCTGTAGTTGATGGTGGCATCGGCGCCCTGGGCCTTGCACAGCGCGCACTTTTCGTCGGTGGAGGCTGCCGCGATCACGCGTGCGCCTGCCGCCTTGGCGATCTGGATGGCGGCCGTGCCCACGCCGCCTGCCGCGCCCAGCACCAGCACGGTCTCGCCCTCGCGCAGCTGGCCACGGTCGATCAGCGCATGGTGCGAGGTGGCATAGGTCATGATGAAGGCCGCTGCATCGACGAAGCTGAATCCATCGGGCAGCGGCATGCACAGCGCGGCCGGTGCCAGCGTATGGGTGCCAAAGCCCCCGGTGCCCGACAGGCAGGCCACGCGCTGGCCCACGCTGAGGTGGCTCACGCCTTCGCCCACGGCCTGGACCACGCCCGCGTATTCCGAACCCGGCACGAACGGCAGCTCAGGCTTCATCTGGTACTTGTTCTGCACGATCAGCAGATCGGGGAAGTTCAGGCTGGCCGCCTTCACTTCGAGCAGTACCTGTCCAGGGCCCGGTGCGGGTGTGGGCAGCTGCGTCCACTGCAGTTGATCGACGCCCGTGGGCGTTGTGCAAAGCCAAGCGTGCATGGTGGTTGTCTCCTGTGATTGAATGCCTGGCCGATGATAGGAGTGTGGCGGGAATGCCTCCTGTCCCTCGGGCGACGAGACGCCCGCCTACAATCGCCCGCAATCCCTGCTGTATCCATGAAGATTCTCATTTGTAACGACGACGGCTACCAGGCGCCCGGCATCCAGGCCTTGTACGAGGCGCTGCGCACGGTGGCAGACGTCGAGGTGGTGGCGCCGGAGCACAACAACAGTGCCAAGTCCAACGCCCTGACGCTGAATGCACCGCTGTACGTGCACCAGGCCCACAACGGTTTCCGCTATGTCAACGGCACGCCGGCAGACTGCGTGCACATCGCCCTGACCGGCCTGCTGGGCTACCGGCCTGACCTGGTGGTCTCCGGCATCAACAACGGCGCCAACATGGGCGACGACACCATCTACTCGGGCACCGTCGGCGCGGCCATGGAGGGCTTTCTTTTCGGCATTCCCGCCATTGCCTTCTCCCAGGTGGACAAGGGCTGGTCCGAGATCGAGGCTGCCGCCGCCGCCGCGCGCCAGCTGGTCATGGACATGCAGTCGCAGGAACTGATCGGCCTGTCGCCCTGGCTGCTCAACGTGAACATTCCCAACATGCCGCTGTCCGCGCTCAAGCCGCTCAAGCTGTGCCGGCTGGGCCGCCGCCATGCGGCCGAGCGCGTCATCACCCAGGAGAGCCCGCGCGGCGAAATGATGTATTGGATAGGCAGCGCAGGCGCGGCCATGGATGACTCGGAGGGCACGGACTTCCACGCCACGTCCCACGGCCACATGTCTGTCACGCCGCTGAAGGTGGACCTGACCGACCATGACAACCTGGGCTACTGGGCGCAGACGGCGGCCAGGCTGGCATCGGCCAGTCAGGCCGTGCTGCCTGCCCAGGGCGGGGCGGTGCAACCGTGAGCGAGCGCCGTCCCGGAGTTCCCTCGTGGGTGGCGCGCTCGGTGCAGAACCCTGCGCCGGCCTCGCGCGCGGTGCCCGCGCGCTCCGCGCTGGCCACCGCCGCCGCCCGTGCCCCGCAACAGCCCTCGGGCATCGGCATGGATTCGGCCGCCGTGCGCGCGCGCATGGTGCAGCGACTGGCCGCCACCGGCATCCAGTCGCCGGCCGTGCTCGCTGCCATGGGAGCGGTGGAGCGCCACCGCTTCGTGGACAGCGCCCTGGTCAACCAGGCCTATGAGGACACCAGCCTGCCCATCGGTCTGGGCCAGACGATCTCCAAGCCCAGCGTGGTCGCCCGCATGACCGAGCTGCTGCTGGGTTCGGAGGCCGCGAAGTCGGGCCTGGGCCGCGTGCTGGAGATCGGCACCGGCTGCGGCTACCAGGCGGCCGTGCTGGCGCGCGTGGCACGCGAGGTCTATTCGATCGAGCGCCTGCGCGGCCTGCACGAGAAAGCGCGCAGCAACCTGCGGCCCTGGCGCCTGACCAATGTCCATCTGATCTTTGGAGACGGCATGGAAGGCTATGGCAGCGGCGCTCCGTACGCGGGCATCATCTCGGCCGCCGGCGGCGAGAGCATGCCCTCGGCCTGGTGCGACCAGCTGGCCGTGGGCGGGCGGCTTGTCGCGCCCATGGTGGTTACGGGGGGTAAGCAGGCACTGCTGGTGATTGACAAGAGTTCACACGGGTTTACGCAATCGATTTTGGAGGCCGTGAACTTTGTCCCCCTAAAATCGGGCATCGCCTAGAAGGGAATAACTTATGTTGGTATCGCGAAGTCTTGGGGCTTGGGGAACGGTGGTGCTGGCCGGCATGGTTCTGGCAGGCTGCACATCCCAAGTGAACAGGGCTCCCGTGGAGGACCGCGGAACATCCACCTCCACTTCCACCTCTTCCTCGCCATCGGCGGCCGTCAAGCCGCTGCCCGGCGTCGAGAACGCCGGCAAGCCCGGCTACTACACCATCAAGCCTGGTGACACGCTGATCCGCATCGGCCTGGAGACCGGCCAGAGCTGGAAGGACATCGCGCGCTGGAACAATCTGGAGAACCCCAACCTGATCGAAGTCGGTCAGGTGGTTCGCGTCGTGCCGCCGACCAGCTCGTCCATGGCAAGTTCGGACAGTGGCAGCACACGTTCTTCGTCGTCGTCCTCGTCCTCCTCTTCCACGCCCAGCGGCTCGCCGGTGGTGGCAACGCCGCTGCCGCCCGTGGCATCCTCGGCATCGTCTGGCAGCTCCACCGCAACGCCTGCACCCGCGCCGACCCCGGCACCGGCTCCTGCACCCGCAGCCGGCAAGGGCGCCGACGATGTGGACTTCATCTGGCCTGCCTCGGGCAGCCTGATTGCCGGCTTCGACGAGGCGCGCAACAAGGGCTATGACATCGCAGGCAAGGCCGGCGACCCCGTGATGGCCGCTGCCGATGGCCGCGTGGTCTATGCCGGCGCCGGCCTGCGTGGCTATGGCAACCTGATCATCCTCAAGCACAACAACACCTACCTCACGGCCTACGCGCACAACCAGACGCTGTTGGTCAAGGAGGACCAGACCGTGCGCAAGGGCCAGAAGATTGCCGAGATGGGCAGCACCGACGCCGACCGCGTGAAGCTGCACTTCGAGGTGCGTCGCCAGGGCAAGCCTGTCGATCCTTCGCGCTACCTGCCTTCGCGCTGATGAGCCGCAGCACCAGGCAAACCGGACAAGCCCCTGCCCCGCAGGGGCTTGTTTCTTCTGCGCCCGGCGAACCGCTGCCGGAATCGGTCGAGGACCAGGACCAGGACGAGGCCGACGCCGAAGGTGGCGAGGTCGAGGCCGCCGCCGCCGAGCTGCGCGAAATCACCGTGCCGCCCGCCCAGCACGGCCTGCGCGCCGACAAGGTGCTGGCCGAATGCGTGGCCGAGTTCTCGCGCAGCTATCTGCAGCAGCTGCTTGCGCAGGGCGCGGTCACCCTCAACGGGCGTGTGCTGGGCAAGCCTTCCGCCAAGGTCGCGGCCGGCGACCGCATGGTGCTGGAGATGCGGCCCACGCAGCAGAGCATGGCCTTCCAGCCCGAGGACATGGCGCTGGACGTGGTGCATGAGGACGAGCACCTGCTGGTCGTCAACAAGCCGGCTGGCCTGGTCGTGCACCCGGCGCCCGGCAACTGGACGGGAACCCTGCTCAACGGCCTGCTGGGGCGCGACCCCAAGGCGCGCGAGGTGCCGCGCGCCGGCATCGTCCATCGCCTGGACAAGGACACCAGCGGCCTCATGGTCGTGGCGCGCAGCCGCGCCGCCATGGATGCGCTGGTGGCCATGATCGCCGCACGCGATGTCAGCCGGCAGTACCTGGCGCTGGCCCACAAGGCCTGGGGCCCGCGCAAGCACCGCGAGGTCGATGCGCCCATCGGCCGCGATCCGCGCAACCGCCTGCGCATGGCCGTGGTCGACCTGGCCCAGCATGCGGGCAAGACCGCGCGCACCGACATCGACCTGCTGGCCGGCAACGACGAGGTCAGCCTGGTGCGCTGCACGCTGCATACGGGCCGCACCCACCAGATCCGCGTGCACATGGCCTCTCTGGGTCATCCGCTGGTGGCCGATGCCGTCTACGGCGGCAAGGACGCTGGCGGCATGACGCGCCAGGCCCTGCACGCCTTCCGGCTGGCCTTCACCCATCCCATGACGGGCCAGGCCCTGGTGCTGCATGCGCCGCTGCCCGCCGACATGGCGCAGGCGCTGGAAAATTGGGGGCTGAGCTACAATCCCGCCGAAAGCCTCTGACCATCTCTCGCATGGCATCTGTGGAGCGCTTGCTTCCTCTTCTTTGATTCGGCGCACCCTGGCTGCCACCCCTGGTGGCACGCGCGCCTTTGTTCCCGAGACGCTGAGCCATGAATACGGTAGATGCCAAGCGGGTCCTGGAAACTGCATTGATCTGCGCGCCGCAGCCTGTCACGCTGCGTGAGCTGCGCTCGCTGTTCGATGACGTGCTGGGCTCCGACACGCTGAAGGACCTGCTGCTGGACCTGCAGAAGGACTGGGCGCAAAAGGGCGTGGAGCTGGTGCAGGTGGCGTCCGGGTGGCGCTTCCAGAGCCGGCCCGAGATGCGGGTGTACCTGGACCGGCTGCATCCCGAAAAGCCGCCACGCTACACCCGTGCGACCCTGGAGACGCTGGCCATCATCGCCTACCGTCAGCCGGTGACGCGCGGTGATATCGAGGACATACGCGGTGTGACGGTCAACAGCCTGCTGATCAAGCAACTGGAAGACCGGGGCTGGATCGAGGTGATTGGCCACCGGGAAACCGTGGGCCGGCCCTCTTTGTTTGCCACCACGCGCCAGTTTCTGGACGACCTGGGCCTGCAGTCGCTGGACCAGTTGCCCATGCTTGAGGAGCCCGAATCCCAGCAAAGCCTGTTCAAGGCGCTGGAGGAGTCGGGCGAGCCTGAGGTGCAAGAGAGTGCGCCAGCCGGTGACGCCCCGCCGACCGAAGGCTGGGGTCCCGACGAAGTGCCGCCAGTCATCGGCGCGCAGGACGTGGGCGAGGAATTGCTGGATCAGGTGCCGTTGCAGGCCGATGAGACGGAGCTGCCGGAGCTGGTCGAGGACGGTGAGGACAACGCCCTTGCCGCTCTCTTGCCAGAGGCGCCCTCGGGCGAGCCTGAGACACCGGATGGGACAGATGCCGCGAGTGCCGCAGAAGCTGCGCAGACCGCAGACACAGCGGAAAAAGCGGACACCGCGGATACGACAGACACAACGGATACGGACGGCGCTGCACTGCAGGCCGAAGAAGGAAAGCCATGACGGGTAGTGATATCTCCAAGGACCAGGACGCCCAGCCGGCGTCCGACGAGGCTGGCGCACAGCGCAAGGCCCGCCCCGCGCGCTCGCGCGCTCCCAAGGCCGAGTCCCGGCCTGGCGCCAGGCCTGCGCGCAAGCCGCGCCCGGCCGCCGAGGCGGTGCCTGCCGAAGACACCGTGCAGGAGCTGGTGACGGCTGATGCATCAGAGTCAAGCGACTCAGGGTCTGCCGAAGGCTACGGTTTTGCGGACGTCATCTCGGGCGAGCTCGACGCCGCCGAAGAGCGCGACGATGCCGCGCCTGCCAAGCGCGTGCTGCTGCCCCAGGTCGATTCGCCCAAGCTGCACAAGGTGCTGGCCCAGGCCGGGCTGGGATCGCGCCTTGAAATGGAGCAGCTCATTCTTGAAGGCCGCATCTCGGTCAACAACGAGCCTGCCCACGTGGGCCAGCGCATCCAGTTCGGCGACCAGATCAAGGTCAATGGCCAGCCCATCCGCTTTCGCATCGATCCGCCGCCGGCGCGTGTCATCGCCTACCACAAGCCCGTGGGTGAAGTCGTCACGCACGACGATCCCCAGAACCGCCCCACGGTGTTCCGCAAGCTGCCGCGCCTGCAGCATGGCAAATGGCAGTCCGTTGGCCGCCTGGACCTGAACACCGAAGGCCTGCTGCTGTTCACCAGCTCGGGCGAACTGGCCAACTCCCTGATGCACCCGCGCTTCGGTCTGGAGCGCGAGTACGCGGCCCGCGTGCTGGGCGCGCTCAGCAAGGAAGAAAAGCAGCGCCTGACCGATGGCGTGCAGCTGGAAGACGGCGTGGCCGCCTTCGGCTCCATCGAGGATGGCGGCGGCGAAGGCGCCAACTGCTGGTACCGCGTGACCATTTCCGAAGGCCGCAACCGCGAAGTGCGCCGCATGTTCGAGGCGGTGGGCCATGCCGTGAGCCGGCTGATCCGCATCCGCTATGGCGCCATGGTGCTTCCGCGCGGCCTCAAGCGCGGCGCCTGGGTGGAGCTGGACCAGGCCGACATCCAGTCCCTGGCCTCCGCGGCAGGCATGCAGGCGCGTGCGCCTGCTGCACCCAAGCCCGCGGCCGGAGGCCGCCGTGGTGGCCCGGCCGACCGCAACACCGTTCGCCGCGAAGGCGGCGGCCGCTATTTCGACGGCAATCGCCCGGCACCCAATGCCATGCTGGACGGCCCGCGTGCCAAGCCCGCTGCCAAGGGGGGCAAGGCGGAGGGCGGCCAGGGCAGAGGGCAGGGCGGTGCAGGCGGGCGTGGCAAGACAGGTGGCAGCCAGCAGCCCGATCCGATGCGTACATCGGTGGGCTACATCGGCTCCGACAGCCTGTCGCGTGCACGCCAGAACGCCAAGCGCAAGCCGGGAGGGCGCCGCTGAAATACGGCGGTCAGCCTCCCCTTTGGCAGCACCATGTCATCAAGGACTTTGATGGCACAGCTAGAATCAACGGTTTTGTCCAATTGACAAAAATCCATAGTAACCCTGATTAGGAACCATTCAAATGGCCATCGAACGCACTCTTTCCATCATCAAGCCCGACGCCGTTGCCAAGAACGTGATCGGCCAGATCTACGCTCGCTTCGAGGCCGCCGGCCTGAAGGTCATCGCCGCCAAGATGGTGCACCTGTCGCGCGGCGAAGCCGAGCAGTTCTACGGCGTCCACAAGGAGCGTCCCTTCTTCAAGGACCTGGTGGACTTCATGATCTCCGGCCCCGTGATGATCCAGGCCCTGGAAGGCGAGAACGCCATCCTGAAGAACCGTGAACTGATGGGCGCCACCGACCCCAAGAAGGCTGAGAAGGGCACGATCCGCGCCGACTTCGCCGACAGCATCGACGCCAACGCCGTGCACGGCTCTGACGCCGCTGAAACTGCAGCCGTGGAAGTGGCATTCTTCTTCCCCGGCATGAACGTCTACTCGCGCTGATCCCCGCGTCTTCCGCGGCCGTCATGGTCTGTCCGGTGCAGGCCATGCCTGCCGCGGAAGAGCCGAGAGCGGCGTGGCACCGGCCTGCCGACATGAATACCAATTTGCTAGATTTTGATCTCGACGGACTGGCCGCTTATTGCGAACAGCTCGGCGAGAAGCGTTTCCGCGCAACGCAGCTGTTCCGCTGGATCCACCAGCGAGGCGCCAGCGATTTCGACCAGATGAGCGATCTGGCCAAGTCCCTGCGCGAAAAGCTCAAGGCGCGTGCCCACATCACGGCCCTGCCGGTTCTGACCGAGCATGTGTCTGCCGATGGAACGGTCAAGTGGCTGTTCGACGTGGGGGACGGCAATGCCGTCGAATCCGTTTTCATTCCCGAAGATGACCGGGGCACGCTGTGCGTGTCGTCCCAGGCCGGCTGTGCCGTGGGCTGCCGCTTCTGCTCCACGGGTCACCAGGGCTTCAGCCGCAACCTCAGCACGGGCGAGATCCTGGCCCAGCTCTGGTATGCCGAGCATGCGCTGCGCAAGCGCCTGGGCACGGGTGGCGAGCGCGTCATCTCCAACGTGGTGATGATGGGCATGGGCGAGCCGCTGCAGAACTACACGGCCCTGGTGCCGGCGCTGCGCGTGATGCTGGATGACCATGGCTACGGCCTCTCGCGCCGCCGCGTGACCGTGTCCACCTCGGGCGTGGTCCCGATGATCGACAGGCTGTCGCAGGACTGCGCCGTGGCCATGGCCGTGTCGCTGCATGCGCCCAACGACGAGCTGCGCGACCCGCTGGTGCCGCTGAACCGCAAGTACCCCATCCACGAGCTGCTCGATGCCTGCGAGCGCTACCTGGAGTTCGCGCCGCGTGATTTCATCACGTTCGAATATTGCATGCTCGATGGCGTCAATGATCAGCCCGAGCATGCGCGCCAACTGATAGAGTTGGTCCGCGCACGTGGCGACGGCCGCAGCTGGTGCAAGTTCAACCTGATTCCGTTCAACCCCTTCCCGGCCTCGGGCCTGCTGCGTTCACCTGCAGCGCGGGTGACGGAGTTCGCCAGCCTGCTGAGCAATGCCGGCATTGTGACCACGGTGCGCAAGACACGTGGCGACGACATCGACGCAGCCTGCGGACAGCTGGCTGGCGATGTCAAGGACCGCACGCGCGCTGCCGAGCGCATGGCAAAGCAGCGCACCATTGTTCTCAAGCAGATGCCTTGAGAGGACCTACGGAACAAAGGGACAGTTCATGAAGTCAGTGGCTCGGCGGCTGCGATCGGGGGGTATCGGTGGATGCATGCGCTGGGCAGTGCCGGTGCTGGTCCTTGCCTTGGCCGGCTGCGCCGGCAAGCAACCTTTGGTGCCTTCGGCGAATTCAGGCTCCGGCAATGCTTCGTCCGTCTCCAATGCCTCGATGGCCTCGGCCGCCGAGGTCGATCCCCGTCGCCGCGCGGCCATTCGCCTGGAGCTGGCGGCTTCCTACTTCCAGGCCGGCCGCATCGATGTGGCCCTGGAAGAGGTAAACCAGGCGCTGGCCTCCGACCCCGGTTCCGCCGATGGCTATGGACTGCTGGCCCTGATCTACATGCGCAACCAGGACTGGGACCAGGCCGATGCCAGCCTGCGCAAGGCCATGTCGCTGCGCCCCCAGGACGGTGACCTGCAGCACAACTACGGATGGCTGCTGTGCCAGCGCAAGCAGTATGTGCAGGCCCAGGAATGGCTGGACAAGGCACTGGCCCAGCCCGGCTACCTGGAGCGTCCCAAGACATGGATGGCCAAGGGGCTGTGCCTGCAGCAGGCCGGTCTGCTGGTCGAGGCCCAGCAGGCGCTGCTCAAGGGCTATGAACTCGATGCCGCCAACCCGGTGATAGCCTATCACCTGAGCAATGTGATGCTGCAGGGGGGCGACGCCAAGAGGGCGCAGTTCTATATCCGCCGCCTCAACAGCAGCCCCCAGTCCAACGCGGAAAGCCTGTGGCTGGGCATCAAGATAGAGAGGGCGCTGCAGCAATCTGCAGCGATGCGGCAGCTGGCCGACCAGCTGCACCAGCGCTTCCCGGAGTCCCGCCAATGGCTGGCCTACGAGCGTGGAGCATTCAATGAGTGAGGTGTTGGCGGTGCATGACGAAGCAGGTACGCAAGGCGAGAACGCCAAAACTTCCATGACGGCGGGCACGCTGCTGCGCCAGGCGCGCGAGGCGGCAGGCCTGTCGCTGGCCGGACTGGCGGCGGCGCTCAAGGTGCCGGCACCCAAGCTGGAGGCCCTCGAGGCGGATGACTATGCCGCCTTCCAGGACCATGTCTTCATGCGGGCCCTGGCACAAAGCGTCTGCCGCACGCTGCGCGTGGACTCGGCCTCGGTGCTGGCCCTGCTGCCGCGCACCCAGCTCAAGAGCCTGGCCGATGATCGCGGCAGCATCAATGCCACGTTCAAGGAGCGCTCCTTCAAGGCCACCGGAACACCGCTGGGCCGCGAAAACGGTTCGCGCAAGGTCGCCATCATCGTGCTGCTGCTGCTGGCGGCCGCCGCCGCCGTGTACTTCCTGCCCAAGCACGAAGGCGATGCCGAGGAGCCGCAGGCCGGCTCTTCCGACGCCGCTGCCCTGGTGTCGCCGGCCGCAACCGTGTCCGAGCCCGTGGCTGCCCAGGAGCCTGTGGCGCCCGCAGTGACGGCGCCAGCCTCCGAAGGGGCGGCGCCTGCAGCGCCTGCAGCCACGCCAGCCGTCCAGGCGCCTGCAGCAGCGGCTCCCGCAGCCGGCGTGCCTGGCGATGTGCCCGCCGATGCCGCAGCGGCGACTCCTGTAACCCAGGCCGCGCAAACGCCTGGTGGCGTGCTGGTCATGAAGGCCAGCGCACAATCGTGGGTGCAGGTCAAGGATGCCAACGGCCGCGTGGTGCTGCAAAAGACGCTGGCGGCAGGTGAGTCGGTTGGCGCCGAAGGTGCGCTGCCGCTGTCTGTCATCGTCGGCAATGCCAGCGGCACCGAAGTGCGCGTCCGTGGTGAGCTGCTGGAAGTGGCCAAGACCACCCGTGACAACGTGGCCCGCTTTGAGGTGAAGTGACCGTGCAAGATTTCCTATCCACGCAGCAGCCGATAGCGATTGCCTCGCCGCTGCCGCGCAAGTCCCGCCAGGCCCGCGTGGTCTGGCGCAACAATGTCGTCACCGTGGGCGGCGATGCGCCTGTGCGCGTGCAGTCCATGACCAACACCGATACGGTGGACGCGGTCGAGACGGCCATACAGGTGCGCCAGCTGGCCCAGGCCGGCTCGGAGATGGTGCGCATCACCGTCAACACGCCCGAGGCAGCCGCTGCCGTGCCCTACATCCGCGAGCAGCTCGACCGCATGGGCGAGTACGTGCCGCTGGTGGGCGACTTCCACTACAACGGCCACCGCCTGCTCACCGAATACCCGGCCTGCGCCGAGGCGCTGTCCAAGTACCGCATCAACCCCGGCAACGTCGGCAAGGGCGAGAAAAAGGACAAGCAGTTCGGCCAGATGATCGAGGCGGCAGCCCGCTACGACAAGGCCGTGCGCATCGGTGTCAACTGGGGTTCGCTGGACCAGGAGCTGATGGCGCGCCTGATGGACGAGAACTCGCGCCGCGCCCAGCCCTGGGATACGCGCCAGGTCATGTTCGAGGCGCTGATCTCCTCGGCTGTCGATTCCGCGCGCCTGGCCGAGTCCATGGGGCTGAACGGCGACAACATCATCCTGTCGTGCAAGGTCAGCGGCGTGCAGGACCTGATCTCGGTCTACCGGGCCCTTGCGCAGCGCTGCGACTATGCGCTGCACCTGGGCCTGACCGAGGCCGGCATGGGCACCAAGGGCACGGTGGCCTCGGCTGCCGCGCTGTCCGTGCTGCTGCAGGAAGGCATTGGCGACACCATCCGCGTCTCGCTCACGCCCCAGCCCGGCGAGGCGCGCACGCAGGAAGTGGTGGTTGCCTCCGAAATCCTGCAGGCCCTGGGCCTGCGCGTTTTCGTGCCCAGCGTCACGGCCTGCCCTGGCTGCGGCCGCACCACCAGTACCACCTTCCAGGAGCTGGCCAAGCGCATCGACGACTACCTGCGCGGCCAGATGCCGCTGTGGCGCATGAAGTACCCCGGCGTCGAGGCCATGAAGGTGGCCGTGATGGGCTGCATCGTCAACGGCCCTGGCGAGAGCAAGCACGCCAATATCGGCATCAGCCTGCCCGGGACGGGCGAGGCGCCCGCTGCCCCCGTCTACATTGACGGCGAGAAGGCGTTGACGCTGCGCGGCGAGCGCATTGCCGAGGAATTCCAGACCCTGGTCGAAGACTATGTGGCGCGCACCTATGGCGCCACCGCTGCCGCACCCGCCTGAGCGGCTGCGCCAGGCATTGCAGTTATTGCAAAATAGATAGCACACCACGCTTTGTTTCATGGGGTCTCACGCGGAATGCGCGTGGGGGCATGGAGCGCAAAAGGCGGGGTCCGCTCCTGTTTCCGAGCATTCATCGAACGAGAACAACGTGGCCAAACCCGAAAAACTCTCCGCCGTCAAAGGCATGAACGACATTCTTCCCGCCGAGTCCGCTCGCTGGGAATGGCTGGAGGCGCAGGTGCGCGAGCTGATGGCGCGCTTTGCCTACCGCAACGTGCGCACGCCCATCGTCGAGCACACGCAACTGTTCGTGCGCGGCATCGGCGAGGTGACGGACATCGTCGAAAAGGAGATGTACTCCTTCGAGGACAAGCTCAATGGCGAGCGCCTGACGCTGCGCCCAGAAGGCACGGCGAGCCTGGTGCGCGCCACCATCGAAAACAACCTGCTGTACGACGGCGGCAAGCGCATGTGGTACATGGGGCCCATGTTCCGCCACGAGCGCCCGCAGCGCGGCCGCTACCGCCAGTTCCACCAGATCGGTGCCGAGGCCCTGGGCTTTGCCGGCCCCGATGTCGATGCCGAGCTCATTTTGCTGGCCGTCTCCCTGTGGAAGCAGCTGGGCCTGACGCAGTGGCGCCTGGAAATCAACAGCCTGGGCCAGCCCGAGGAGCGCCAGGCCCACCGCCAGGCCCTGATCGCCTACCTGGAGCAGCACCAGGACGTGATGGACGAAGAGGCCAGGCGCCGCATGTACAGCAACCCGCTGCGCGTGCTGGACACCAAGAATCCCGCCATGCAGGCCATGGTCAACGGCGCGCCGCGCCTGCTGGACTTCCTGGGCGAGGGCTCGCTGGCCCACTTCGACGGACTCAAGGCCATCCTGGACGCCAATGGCGTGCCCTGGACCGTGAATCCGCGCCTGGTGCGCGGCCTGGACTACTACAACCTCACGGTGTTCGAGTTCATCACCGACATGCTGGGCGCGCAGGGCACCATCTGCGCCGGCGGCCGCTACGACTACCTGATCGAGCAGGTGGGCGGCAAGAGCGCGCCGGCCGTGGGCTGGGCGCTGGGGGTGGAGCGCGTGCTGGAGCTCGTCAAGGAGCTGGGCGCCGACATCCCCGCGCCCACGCTGCATGCCTACGCCATCGTTCCCGACGTGTCGGCCATGCCCGTGGCCCTGCGCACCCTGCAGCAACTGCGCGAGGCCGGCGTGCGCGTGCAGATGCATGCGGCCAGCGCCGAAGGCCTGGGCAGCATGAAGTCGCAGTTCAAGAAGGCCGACGCCAGTGGCGCGCATTTCGCATTGATCTTCGGCTCCGACGAGCTGCAGCAGGGCCTGGTCACCGTCAAGTCGCTGCGCGACGGCACGGGCCAGCAGGTGCAGCAAGCCCTGGCCGATGCGGCCCAATGGGCTGCCACCCTACAATCGGCGGTTTGACCGTCATCCGCAGCTTTCCAGGCCACCGCTCCAGCGGCGTCCTCCATACACAAGGCGACACAGGCGATTCATGGCAAACCATTTCGATCTCGAAGAACAAGAGCAGATAGAGCAGCTCAAGCATTTCTGGAATACCTGGGGCACGTTGATCACGGGTGTGCTCGTGGTCATCTTTGTCGGCTTTGCCGGCTGGAATGGCTACCAGTACTGGGAAAAGCGCCAGGCCACCCAGGCTGCCGCTCTGGCGCATGCCGTCGATGTGGCGCTGTCAGGCAAGGATGCGGCGCGCGCCGGCCAGGCCTTTGCCGATCTCAAGGACAAGTACGCCGGCACCACGCAGGCAGCCCAGGCCGGCCTGCTGCTGGCCAAGGCTGCAGTGGACGAAGGCAGGCTCGATGATGCCAAGGCAGCCCTGACCTGGGTGGCCGACAAGGGCGACGAAGGCTACAAGGCCCTGGCCAAGCTGCGCCTGAGCGCCGTGCTGGAGCAGCAAAAGCAGTACGACGAAGCCCTGAAGGCGCTGGATGGCAGCATGCCCGAATCCTTCGCCGGCATCGTGGCCGACCGCCGCGGTGACATTCTTGCGGCCCAGGGCAAGACGGCCGAGGCCATCGACGCCTACCAGCGCGCCCATGCGCTCCTGGACAAGGGCGTGGACTACGGACGCCTGATCGAATTCAAGCTCAACGCCCTGGGCGCCACGCCCACCGTGCTGGCACAGGCCAAGACTTCGACCTCGGAGAAGCAACCTTGAAAACTTCGGCAGATCAACTGATGGCAATCTCGCGCCCGCGTGGCGTTGCGCGCTGGATGGCTCTGGGCCTGCTGGCCGGTGCCCTGGGCGGCTGCTCCACGGTCTCCTCGTGGTTCAGCAGCGACACCAAGCCCAAGCCCAAGGAACTGGGGGCCAACCCCGGCCTGCTGGCAGTGCACCAGGCCTGGACGGCCAAGCTGGGCGCCGAAGTGCCGCTGGCCACCGACATCCATGTGCAGGGTGACACGCTGCTGATCGCGGCCAAGGACGGCAGCGTCACGGCCCTCGATGCGCGCAATGGCAGCCAGCTGTCGCGCTTCACCGTTGGCGAGCCGCTGACTGCCGGCGTGGGTGGCGACGCCCAGCGCCAGGCCGTGCTCACGCGCAGCAACCAGGTCATCGTCTACTCGCAAGGCAAGCAGCTGTGGAAGCAGCCGCTGCCCGCAGCCGCCTACACGCCGCCGCTGGTGGCGGGCGGCCGCGTCTTCGTGCTGGCGGCCGACCGCTCGCTGGCCGCATTCGATGCCGGCAATGGCCGCAAGCTGTGGACCGCGCAGCGCCCTGGCGAACCGCTGGTGCTGCGCCAGCCCGGCGTTCTGATCGCCGTGGGCAACACCCTGGTGGCCGGCCTGTCGGGCCGCATGGTGGGCATCGATCCCGACACGGGTGCCGTGCGCTGGGAGGCCCCGCTGGCCAGCCCGCGCGGCACCAATGACGTGGAGCGCCTGGTGGACCTCGTCGGCCGCGTCAGCCGTGTCGGCGACAGCGTCTGCGCGCGCGCCTTCCAGGCTGCCGTGGGCTGTGTGGATACGCAAAATGCATCGGTGCGCTGGACCCAGCCGTCCAAGGGTGCCGACGGCATCGACGGCGATGGCGAGACCGTGTTCGGCGCCGAAAGCAATGGCACCGTCCAGGCCTGGCGCCGCGGCGACGGCTCGCGCGTGTGGTCCATCGACCAGTTGCAGCACCGCCGCCTGACGGCGCCGTTGATGCTGGGCCGTTCGGTGGTGTTTGGTGATGACTATGGTGTGGTGCACCTGCTGTCCAAGACGGACGGACAGGCGCTGGCACGATTGAAGACGGACGACTCCGGTGTGGCCTCGCCCCCGGTATCGGCTGCCAATACGCTGGTGGTGGTAAGCCGCAGCGGAACTGTGTACGGCTTCCGGCCGGATTGATAGGTATTTTCGGGAATGAAGCCAGTTATTGCCCTGGTAGGGCGACCCAATGTGGGCAAATCGACGCTGTTCAATCGGCTGACCAAGTCGAGGGATGCAATCGTCGCGGATTTCGCGGGCCTCACGCGTGACCGCCACTATGGACAGGGCCGCCAGGGCAAGCACGAATACATCGTGATCGACACCGGCGGCTTCGAGCCTGATGCATCCAGCGGTATCTTCAAGGAGATGGCGCGCCAGACGCAGCAGGCCGTGGCCGAGGCAGACGTCGTGGTCTTCGTCGTCGATGCGCGCCTGGGCATGTCTGCCCAGGACCATGACATCGCCAAGTACCTGCGCCGCCTGGGCAAGCCCTGCGTGCTCGTGGCCAACAAGGCCGAGGGCATGAAGGAAGGCGTGCAGCTGACCGAGTTCTACGAACTGGGCCTGGGCGAAGTGCTGCCGGTTTCCGCCGCGCACGGACAGGGTGTGCGCGGCCTGGTCGACCTGGCCCTGGGCCAGCTCAACCTGCCCGAACCCGAGGAAGACGACCCCTTCGACGATGTGGCCCAGAAGCCCATCCGCCTCACCGTGGCCGGCCGCCCCAACGTCGGCAAGTCCACGCTGATCAACACCTGGCTGGGCGAGGAGCGACTGGTCGCCTTCGACATGCCGGGCACCACGCGCGATGCCATCTCCGTGCCCTTCGAGCGCGCCGGGCAGAAGTTCGAACTCATCGACACGGCAGGCCTGCGCCGCAAGGGGCGGGTGTTCGAGGCCATCGAGAAGTTCTCCGTCGTCAAGACGCTGCAGGCCATCGAGAGCGCCAACGTCGTGCTGCTGCTCATCGATGCCACGCAGGGCGTGACCGACCAGGATGCGCACATTGCCGGCTACGTGCTGGAAAGCGGCCGCGCCGTGGTGCTGGCCGTGAACAAATGGGATGCGGTGGACGACTACCAGCGCCAGATGCTGGAGCGCTCGATCGAGACGCGCCTGTCCTTCCTGAAGTTCGCTCCCATGCACTTCATCTCGGCCGAAAAGCGCCAGGGCCTGGGTCCGCTGTGGAACTCCATCATCCAGGCGCACAAGGCAGCCACCTGCAAGATGCCCACGCCGGTGCTCACGCGCCTGCTGATGGAAGCCGTGCAGTTCCAGACGCCCAAGAAGACAGGCATCTACCGACCCAAGATGCGTTACGCGCACCAGGGCGGCATGAACCCGCCGGTCATCGTCATACACGGCAATTCGCTCGAGCATGTGACGGAGGCCTACAAGCGCTTCCTCGAAGGGCGGTTCCGCAAGGAATTCAATTTGGTCGGCACGCCGTTGCGGATCGAGTTGAAAACCTCTCATAATCCTTTCGCCGACAAGGACAAATAACAAGCCACGGAATTTGGGGAAAACCCTTGTGCAGACAGGGGGCCCAAAACACTGTGGTAAGGTGTCGGTTTACAACAACACTCTTCGAACACGGAGAATATCGTGAGCAACAAAGGCCAACTCCTCCAAGACCCGTTCCTGAACGCGCTGCGCCGCGAACATGTGCCGGTGTCCATCTACCTCGTCAACGGCATCAAGCTGCAAGGCCAGATCGAATCCTTCGACCAGTACGTGGTTCTGCTTCGCAACACCGTCACCCAGATGGTTTACAAGCACGCCATCTCCACCATTGTTCCCGGCCGCGCCGTGAACTTCTCCACGGCCGAAGCTGCCGGCAGCGACGCCAGCGCTTGAGCTCGCTGCGCCCTGATGCCTCCCCGCACAGCCGGGGAGCTTCCTCACCCTTCGGGAGAGGTTTTTCTTGAGTTCTGAATCTTTTGACCGGTCCACGCCAACGCCAGTGCTGCTGGTGGGCGTGGATTTCGGCTTTCCCCATTTCGATGGCGAGTTGGAAGAGCTGGGCCTGCTGGCCGGCACGGCCGGCCTGCGTCCCGTTGCACGCCTGACCTGCAAGCGCAAGGTGCCCGATGCGGCGCTGTTCGTGGGCAGCGGCAAGGCCGACGAAATCCGCATGCTCGCCCAGATGCACGGTGCCCAGGAAGTGCTGTTCGACCAGGCCCTGAGCCCGGCCCAGCAGCGCAATCTGGAGCGCCATCTGCAGATGCCGGTCAACGACCGCACCCTGTTGATCCTGGAGATCTTCGCCCAGCGCGCCCGCAGCCATGAAGGCAAGCTGCAGGTGGAGCTGGCGCGCCTGCAATACGTGGCCACGCGCCTCGTGCGCCGCTGGACCCACCTGGAGCGCCAGATGGGCGGCATCGGCGGGCGCGGCGGCCCTGGCGAAAAGCAGATCGAGCTGGATCGCCGCATGATCGACGAATCGATCAAGCGCACCAAGGAGCGGCTGCTGAAGGTCAAGAAGCAACGCGCCACGCAGCGCCGCCGGCGCGAGCGCCATGGCATCTTCAACATCTCGCTGGTCGGCTACACCAATGCCGGCAAATCCACGCTGTTCAACGCGCTGGTGAAGGCGCGGGCCTATGCGGCCGACCAGTTGTTCGCCACGCTGGACACGACCACGCGCCAGCTGTATTTGAACGAGGCCCGGCAATCGGTGTCCCTGTCGGACACCGTGGGCTTCATCCGCGACCTGCCGCACGGCCTGGTCGATGCATTCCAGGCCACGTTGCAGGAGGCGATCGATGCCGATCTTCTGCTGCATGTGGTTGACGCCTCCAATCCGAATTTCCCGGAACAAATCCAACAAGTCCAGAAAGTTCTGAAGGAAATCGGTGCCCAGGAGGTGCCTCTGGTACTGGTTTTCAACAAGCTCGATGCCGTCGATGAAGAGCGGCTTCCAGCGCAGTTGCAGGACCAGTACGAGCTTGACGGGCTACCTGTTTCACGGGTGTTTGTCAGCGCCCGCTCCGGTGAGGGGCTGCCGCAGCTGCGGCAGCTGCTGGCCGACCACGCACTGCGCGCAGAAGCGGAATACGCCGAAGCGCATGGTGGTGAAGAGCGGGGCGAAGGGGAGGTGGATGGCGCGATGCCCCCTGGGCAGGACGCCGAATACTAGGGGCTAGCGCCCTGATTGGGCAAAATGCCGATTGGGTCCCTGTCTTTACCGAAGAAACCGAGACTTCTCGCATGAATCTTTCACAACGCGCCCATCGCTGGGCGATGCTGCCGCAGCGCCTTCGCGGGATGTTCAACCTGAATGATCCGCGCTGGGGACGTGGCGACGACAAGAACGACGATGCCTCGCGCCCCGATGCCGACCGTCCCGCTGCGCCGCCGCCTGCGGAACCCGCACGCGACAACCGCGACAGCCGTGACAACCGTCCCTCCTCGGGTGGGGGTGGCCAGCCGCCGGATCTGGACGAGCTGTGGCGTGACCTCAACCGCAAGCTTTCGGGCCTGTTCGGCGGCAAGCCGGGCGGTGGCCGCGGGCAGCCGCCCGTGCGCAATGGCGGTGGCAGCCAGCCGCCGGACATGCGCAGTGCCGGCATGGGCGTGGGCCTGATTGCCGGCATTGCCTTCATCATCTGGATGGGCACGGGCATCTTCATCGTCCAGGAAGGCCAGCAGGCCGTCATCACCCAGTTCGGCAAGTACAAGAGCACGGTGGGTGCCGGCATCAACTGGCGCCTGCCGTACCCGATCCAGCGCCATGAACTGGTGTTCGTGACGCAGATCCGCTCGGCCGACGTGGGGCGCGACACCATCATCAAGAGCACGGGCCTGCGCGAGTCGGCCATGCTCACCGAGGACGAGAACATCGTCGAGATCAAGTTCGCCGTCCAGTACCGTCTGAGCGACGCGCGTGCCTGGCTGTTCGAGAGCAAGAACCCGTCCGAGGCCGTGGTCCAGGCTGCCGAGACCGCCGTGCGCGAAGTCGTCGGCAAGATGAAGATGGACACGGCGCTGGCCGAGGAGCGAGACCAGATCGCGCCGCGCGTGCGCGACCTGATGCAGACCATCCTGGACCGCTACAAGGTGGGCGTGGAAGTCGTGGGCATCAACCTGCAGCAAGGCGGCGTGCGTCCGCCCGAGCAGGTGCAGGCCGCCTTCGACGACGTGCTGCGTGCCGGCCAGGAGCGCGAGCGCGCCAAGAACGAGGCCCAGGCCTATGCCAACGACGTGGTGCCCCGCGCAGCCGGCTCGGCGGCACGTCTGCTGGAAGAGGCCAATGGCTACAAGGCCCGCATCGTGGCCCAGGCCCAGGGTGATGCGCAGCGCTTCAGCTCGGTGTTCACCGAGTACCAGAAGGCGCCCCAGGTCACGCGCGACCGCATGTATCTGGAAACCATGCAGCAGATCTACGGCAACGTGACCAAGGTGCTGGTGGAATCGCGCCAGGGCTCCAACCTGCTGTACCTGCCGCTGGACAAGATCATGCAAGGCGTGAGCGGCAATGTGCCGGCAGCCGATGGCTCGGCTGCCCCCGGCACCCAGGCGCCTGCGCCTGCCGCCATTCCCGGCCTTTCGAACGATGCGCGCAGCCGCGACAGCAGTCGCAGCCGTGACCGCGAAGCACGCTGAGGAGCAGCCCAAGTGAACCGAGTTGGATTTTTCATCACCAGCATTCTTCTGGCGCTGGCGCTGCTCAGCTCCATGCTGTTCGTCGTCGATCAGCGCCAGTTCGGCGTGGTCTATGCCCTGGGTCAGATCAAGGAAGTGATCACCGAGCCGGGCCTGAACATCAAGATGCCGCCGCCGTTCCAGAACGTGCGCTACATCGACAAGCGCCTGCTCACACTGGACAGCACCGACACCGAGCCCATGCTCACTGCCGAAAAGCAGCGCGTGGTCATCGACTGGTACGTGCGCTGGCGCATCTCCGATCCGTCGGAGTACATCCGCAACGTGGGCCTGGATGAGTCGGCCGGTGCCATGCAGCTCAACCGCGTGGTGCGCAACGCCTTCCAGGAGGAAATCAACCGCCGCACCGTGCGCGAGCTTCTGTCCAGCAAGCGCGACGCGCTGATGAACGACGTCAAGCGCGAAGTGCTGGAGACCGTGCGCGGCGCCAAGCCCTGGGGCGTGGACGTGGTCGATGTGCGCATCACGCGCGTGGACTATGCCGAGACCATCACGGAATCGGTCTATCGCCGCATGGAGGCCGAACGCAAGCGCGTGGCCAACGAGCTGCGCTCCACCGGCGCCGCCGAAGGCGAGAAGATCCGCGCCGAGGCCGATCGCCAGCGCGAGATCACCATCGCCAACGCCTACCGCGATGCCCAGAAGCTCAAGGGCGAGGGCGACGCGGAAGCCGCCCGCACCTATGCCGACGCCTTTGGCAAGGACCCGCAGTTCGCGCAGTTCTACCGCAGCCTGGAGGCCTACAAGTCCAGCTTTGCCAAGAAGAGCGACGTGCTTGTGCTCGATCCTTCGCAGACCGACTTCTTCAAGGCCTACCGCAACGGCGGCAGCTCTGGAAAGTAAGAACGCCTGAGCGGCAACGCCGCCCGGCCCATGCACGGCGCCCCTGTTGGGGCGCCGTTTTTTCTTGCGCTGCCGCTGGCGCCCGCACACCGAATCGATTCGGAATACCGAACGCTCCTCGCGGGCCTTGGGACACCCCCAATTTGGGCTGGCCCGCAACAGCCGGTAGAATCACGTTTTTAACAGCCTCCCCCTTTTTCCATGTCTGCTTGGGTCCTGCCGGATCACATCGCCGATGTCTTGCCTTCCGAGGCCCGGCACATCGAAGAATTGCGTCGAGGCCTGCTCGATACCGCACGTGGCTATGGCTATGAACTGGTCATGCCGCCCATGCTGGAGTACCTCGAATCCCTGCTCACCGGCACAGGGGAGGCGCTGGACCTGCAGACCTGCAAGCTCATCGACCAGCTGACGGGCCGCACCATGGGCCTGCGTGCCGATACCACGCAGCAGGTGGCTCGCATCGACGCCCATCTGCTCAACCGCAAGGGCCTCACGCGCCTGTGCTACTGCGGCCCCGTCGTCCATGCCCGCCCTGATCGTCCCCGCGCAACGCGCGAGCCGCTGCAGTTCGGTGCCGAAATCTACGGCCACCAGGGCATGGAAGCCGACCTGGAGGCACTGCACCTGGCGCTGGACTGCCTGCGCAGCGCGGGCGTCACCGACATCAACGTCGATCTGGCCGATGTGCGCATCGTGCGCAGCCTGCTGGCTGGCGTGATGGTGGACATGCAGGTGCTGCGCGGCGTGCATGCCGCGCTGGCCGCCAAGGATGCGAGCGAACTCGAGCGCCTCACCCGGGACTTCCCCATCGCCTCGCGCGAAGGCCTGATGGCCTTGCTGCAGCTGTACGGCGGCATCGAGGTGCTGGACCGCGCCGAGAAGCTGCTGGCGCGCACGGCAGGCGTGCAGCCTCTGCTGGACCAACTGCGCTGGCTTGCCCAGCGCCTGGAAGGCGTGAACGTGAGCTTTGATCTGGCCGATCTGCGCGGCTATGCCTACTACAGCGGCACGCGCTTCGCCATCTATGTTCCGGGTGCCAGCGACGCGCTGGTGCGCGGCGGCCGTTATGACGAGGTGGGCGCGGTCTTCGGCCGCAACCGGCCCGCCGCCGGCTTCAGCCTGGACATCAAGCAGCTCGTGGCCGTCGTGCCCGAGCGCCCGCTCAAGGCTGCCATCCGTGCGCCCTGGGGCGACGATCCCCAGGTGGCAGCCGCCATCGCGGCATTGCGCCGGCAGGGCGAGACCGTGGTCTGCGTGCTGCCAGGCCATGAAAGCGAAGTGGACGAGTTCCACTGCGACCGTGAGCTCGTGCAGGTTGCCGGGCAGTGGGCCGTGCAAGCCATCTGACGCATTTGTCAATTTCTTCGGATTTCATCGGATTTGAATATGAAAGCTACCAAAGGTCGCAACGTGGTCGTGGTCGGCACCCAGTGGGGTGACGAAGGCAAGGGCAAGCTGGTGGACTGGCTGACCGAAAGCGCCCAGGGCGTGGTCCGCTTCCAGGGTGGCCACAATGCGGGCCACACGCTGGTCATCAATGGTGTGAAGACCGCGCTGCACCTGATTCCCAGCGGCATCATGCGCCCCGGCGTGAAGTGCTATATCGGCAACGGCGTGGTGCTGTCGGCCGCCAAGCTGTTCGAGGAAATCGAAGGCCTGGAGAAGGCCGGCGTGCAAGTGCGCGACCGCCTGCGGGTGTCCGAAGCCTGCCCGCTGATCCTGCCTTTCCACTCGGCGCTGGACGTGGCGCGCGAAGCGGCGCGCGAGCAGGGCGGCGCCGAGAAGATCGGCACCACCGGCCGTGGCATCGGCCCCGCCTACGAAGACAAGATTGCCCGCCGCGCACTGCGCGTGCAGGACCTCAAGTACCCCGAGCGCTTCGCCACCAAGCTGCGCGAACTGCTGGCCCTGCACAACCACATCCTGGTCAACGTGCTGGGCTCGAAGAACTTCACCTTCGGTGACGCGCTCAAGCCGTACATCAAGGATGGCGAAGTGCAATTCGACGCGGTGTACGAAGAGGCCATGCGCCATGCGGAGCTGCTCAAGCCCATGATGGCCGATGTCTCCCGCGAGCTGAACGCCGCGCACGCCGAAGGCGCCAACCTGCTGTTCGAAGGCGCGCAGGGCACGCTGCTGGACGTGGACCACGGCACCTATCCCTACGTCACCTCGTCCAATTGCGTCGCCGGCAATGCGGCTGCAGGCTCGGGCGTGGGCCCCGGCATGCTGCACTACATCCTGGGCATCACCAAGGCCTACTGCACCCGCGTGGGCGGCGGTCCTTTCCCCACCGAACTGGATTGGGAAAAGGAAGGCACGCCGGGCTGGCACATGAGCACCGTGGGCGCCGAAAAGGGCGTGACCACCGGCCGCTCGCGCCGCTGCGGCTGGTTCGACGCCGCGCTGCTCAAGCGCAGCGCCCAGGTCAACGGCCTGTCGGGCCTGTGCATCACCAAGCTCGACGTGCTCGACGGCCTGCAGGAACTGCTGCTGTGCGTGGGCTATGAGCTGGACGGCGAAAAGATCGACCTGCTGCCCATGGGCGCCGACGAGATCGCCCGCTGCAAGCCCATCTATGAATCCATCCCCGGCTGGACCGATTCCACCGTGGGCGTGACCGACTACGACAAGCTGCCGGCCAATGCCCGCCGCTATCTGGAGCGCATCGAGGAAGTGACGGGCGTGCCCATCGCCATGGTTTCGACCAGCCCCGACCGGGATCACACCATCCTGATGCAAAACCCCTACGCCGCCCAGTGAACTGCTGGCGGCTGAACCCCAAGATTGAACCAGGAGCCATTCCATGCTGACGGAAGACGGTCAACACCTGTATGTGAGCTACGACGAATACCACGGACTGATCGAAAAGCTCGCGATCAAAGTGCACCAGTCCGGCTGGGAATTCGACACCATTCTCTGCCTGGCCCGTGGCGGCCTGCGTCCCGGTGACATGCTCAGCCGCATCTTCGACAAGCCGCTGGCCATCATGTCCACCAGCTCCTACCGCGCCGAAGCCGGCACGGTGCAGGGCCATCTGGACATCGCGCGCTTCATCACCACGCCCAAGGGCGAGATCGCCGGCCGCGTGCTGCTGGTCGATGACCTGGCCGATTCGGGCCACACGCTGAACGCCGTGATCGCCATGCTCAAGACCAACTACCCGCCGATCACCGAGCTGCGCAGCGCCGTGATCTGGACCAAGGGCCTGTCGGCTTTCACGCCCGACTACTCGGTGGACTACCTGCCGACCAACCCCTGGATCCACCAGCCTTTCGAGCACTACGACACGCTGCGTCCCGAAAAGCTCATGGAAAAGTGGAAGATCTGAGGGCCGCTGCGCTTTCAAGGTCCTTGCCTGCAAAGGGAGCCAACCGGCTCCCTTTGTCGTTGTCGCCTGCGTTTTCATGCGTTGTCGTCATGCCTTGATGCAAGTCATGGGTTGGCGCGCTTGTCGCGATATCTCGGGCCAACGTCGCGTAAATGTCGGTTTTTTGCACAGCTTCAAAAGCCGATGCCCTAGAGCGTCCGAGGGCTGAATGGCGCGGCTACACTGCGCAGATTCTCAGAAGGTGGTGCTTTGTGAAACGTCTTTTCGTCGGGCGCTTGGGCGCGGCTGTGGCTTTGGTTGTGGGCGGCGGTGCGCTGGCCTGGCTGGCCGTGGCGTCCCTGCCCGGATCCAAATCGGCCCGTGCGGCCTCAGCCACGCCTGCAGCCGTCCAGGCGCAGGCTGCATCGGCTCAGGCCGCTGCCGTTCCCGCCGCGCCTTCCGTGCCTGCGGCCTCTGCTGCCTCGGTAGCGCCAGTTGCGCCTGTTGCGCGTGTCACGCCGCCGCCGCAGACCCAGGGCCCCACGCCCATCTTCGTGCTCAACTCGCTCGATGCCAACATCAGCATCGTGGACCCGGTCACCTGGCAGGAGACGGCCCGCATTCCCACGGGCAAGGAGCCGCACCACCTCTACCTCACGCCTGACGAGAAATCGCTGGTCGTGGCCAATGCGCTGGGCGATACCCTGACCCTGGTCGATCCGCGCACGGGCGAGGTGCAGCGCGTGATCCGCGACATCATCGACCCCTATCACCTGCGCTTCAGCCCGGACATGAAGTGGTTCGTCACGGCGGCCAACCGCCTCAACCACATCGACATCTACCGCTGGGATGGCCAGAACCCGCAGTTGGTCAAGCGCGTGCCCACGGGCAAGACGCCCAGCCATCTCTGGATCGATGCCAGGAGCACGACCATCTATTCCACCATGCAGGACAGCGATGCCCTGGTGGCCATCGACATCGCCACGCAGACCATCAAGGCCCGCGTGCCCACCGGCCCCATGCCGGCCGATCTCTATGGCAGCCCGGACGGCACCAAGCTGTTCATCGGCCTGACCGGCAGCGATGGCGTGGAAGTGTTCGACATCACCGGCCCCGAGCCGCGCAGCGTGGCCCGCATCAAGACAGCCGCTGGCGCCCACGCCATGCGTGCCGCCGGCGATGGCCGCCACCTGTATGTGAGCAACCGCGTGGCCAACACCATCAGCAAGATCGACATGCAGACCAACCAGGTCGTGGCCAGCTACCCGGCCCCGGGAGGCCCGGACTGCATGGACGTTTCCGCCGACGGCCGCTACCTGCTGGTCAGCTCGCGCTGGGCGCGCAAGCTGTCGGTGATCGACACCGTCGAAAAGAAGGTGGTCCAGCAGGTCAAGGTCGGCAAGTCGCCCCACGGTGTCTGGACACTGGCCCACGCGCAGCGCTGATGGACCGCAGACTCTTTGCGCAATCGCTGGCTGGCGCCGCCGCCTTCAGCCTGCTGCGCCCCTCGATGGCCGCAGGGCAGGGCACGGGCTGCGCCAAGACCGTGTACCTGACGTTCGACACGGGCCACATGGGCATTGCCGACCTGGTGGCCGAGGTGCTCAAGCGCCATGGCGTGCCAGTGACCTTCTTTGCCGCCAACGAGCGCACGCAGCAAGGCGACGGCAGCCTGGGCGAGACCTGGGCGCCCTGGTGGCGCGCACGCGCCGCCGAAGGCCATGAGTTCGCCTCGCACACCTACGACCACATGTACTGGCGCGGTGATCTGCGTGCCTCGAAGAACGGTCCGGTCACGGGCTTTCGCGTGCGCCCCTCGGCCGGGCCACGCGCCAACGAGAACTTCACGGTCGATGCGGCAGGCTATTGCGACGAGATCCGCAGGGCTGCACAGCGGCTGCAGCAGATCACCGGGCGCAAGCCCCTGCCGCTGTTCCGTGCGCCCGGCGGCAAGACCTCGCCCGCGCTGCTGGACGCCGCGCGGCAGGGCGGCTACATGCATGTGGGCTGGTCCAGCGCAGGCTTTCTGGGCGACGAGCTGCCCAGCGACCGCTACCCGAATGCGCAGCTGCTGGCCCAGGCGCTCAAGAACATCCGCAGCGGCGACATCCTGCTGGCCCATCTGGGCATCTGGTCACGCAAGGACCCCTGGGCACCGGCCGTGCTGGAACCTTTGATCACGGGCCTGCTCAAGCAGGGGTTCTGTTTCCGCACGCTGCGGGAGCATCCCGACTATCGGGATTGGATAGCAAAATTCGCATGACGTCCGCGCGCGCAGCGCGGCGGGCGATGGGAGCGTGGTGTGGACTGGTGGATTCAGTGGTTCGGTAATGCGCAGCAGCGCCTGTTCGAGGGCGTTGTCCAGCCTGTGCTCTTTTGGCTGGGACAGGCCAGCCTGCTGGAGGATGCCTACGACGCCACAGGCTGGCTGCTGGTGGGCCTGCTGCAGATCTTCATCATGGTGGCCGTGATCGCGCCGCTGCAGTACTGGCGGCCCGTCGAGCCCGTTACCGACCGGCGCGCCATCCATGTGGACATCATCTATACCGTTGTGCACCGGCTGGGCCTGTTCAGGCTGGCGCTGTTCTTCACGCTGGACCCGCTGTGGGACGAGCTCATGGGCCGCCTGCATGTCTGGGGCCTGCCGAGCTTTCACCTGGACGGTGTCTGGCCCGGCGTGACCGACCTGGCCTGGGTCAGCCTGATCATCTACCTGCTGGCCTTCGACTTCCTGGACTACTGGATACACCGCGGCCAGCACAGCATCGGCTGGTGGTGGAAGCTGCATGCGCTGCACCACTCGCAGCGCCAGATGACGGTGTGGAGCGACAACCGCAACCACCTGCTCGACGATGTGATCCGCGACACCATCATCGTGCTCGTGGCCCAGCTCATCGGCGTGGCTCCAGGCCAGTTCGTGGCCATCGTGGCCTTCACCCAGCTCAGCGAGAGCTTCCAGCATGCCAACCTGCGCGTCTGGTTCGGCACCATCGGCGAGCGGCTGTGGATCAGCCCGCGCTTTCACCGCCGCCACCACGCCATCGGCATTGGCCACGAGCCCATGGCGCCCGTGCGCAACAAGAAGGCGCATGGCAACAACTTCGGCGTACTCCTGCCCTGGTGGGACATGCTGTTCGGCACCGCCAATTTCGAGCTGCGCTTCGATCCCACCGGCGTGCGCGATCAGGTCCAGCCCAATGCCCAGGGCCAGCTGCGCGACTACGGCCAGGGCTTTTGGGCCCAGCAATGGCGTGGGTTCCTAAGGTTGATGGGTCGCGCTTGAGGCTGGGCTCGGGGTATGCTTGCCGGCATGGGCTTGCTACTCGATTCCTTCTGGCGTGCGACGGCGTATTGCCTGCATAAGCGGGTGATTGCATGGTCGCTGTTTCCCCTGCTCTTCATGGCCATCACGGCCTGGCTGCTGGGTTACTTCTTCTGGGCCGATGCCGTGGTCTGGACGGAAGGAGTCCTGCAGGGCGTGGGCTGGCTGCACACGGTCTGGTCCTGGATGGGCGTGCAATCGCTGCCCGAGCTGGTGGCGCCGGTGCTGGTCGTTCTCTCGGTCACGCCGGTGCTGGTCGTGGTCTCGCTGCTGCTGGTGGCGCTGTTCATGACGCCTGCCCTGGTCGAACTGGTGGCGCAACGGCGCTTTCCGGCACTCGAGCGCAGGCAGGGTGCCACCCTGATCGGCAGCCTGCTGTGGTCGGCCGGCTCCTCGCTGATCGCCCTGATCGCGTTGCTGGTATCGGTTCCATTGTGGTTCGTGCCTCCCCTGGTGGTGGTGATCCCCCCGCTGATCTGGGGCTGGCTGACCTACCGCGTCATGGCCTTCGACGCGCTGTCTGCCCACGCCAGCAAGCCAGAACGCCGCAGCCTGTTCCTGCGCCACCGCCTGGCGCTGATGCTCATGGGCGTGGTCTGTGGCTACCTGGGGGCGGCTCCGGCCATTGTCTGGGCCTCGGGCGTGGTCTTCGTTGCAGCCTTCTGGATACTGATTCCGGTGGCCATCTGGATCTATGCGCTGATCTTCGCCTTCTCCTCGCTGTGGTTTGCCCATTTCTGCCTGGCGGCGCTGCAGCGCATGCGCGAGGAGGAGCCGGCGCTGCCCGAAGCCCCCATCATTCCCTACGCTCCCGACGCGCCGCAAGGCTCCGGCACAGCCCCTGTTCCCCCCACCCCGCAAGAAAAGACCACATGACCCTTCAAGTTGGCGCACTCATCATCGGAGACGAAATCCTGTCGGGCAAGCGTGCCGACAAGCACCTTCCCAAGCTGATAGAGCTGCTGGGCGCGCGTGGCCTGTCCCTGGCCCATGCCGAGTACGTGGGTGACGATAGGGCACGCATCACCGACGCCCTGCGCCGCGCCTTCGCATCGCAGGCCGTGGTCTTCAGCTTTGGCGGGATAGGCGCCACGCCCGACGACCACACGCGCCAATGCGCAGCCGAGGCCCTGGGCGTGCCGCTGGCCCTGCATCCCGAGGCCGTGGCCCTGATCCGCGAACGCATGCGCGATGTGGCCACCGAGGAAGGCAAGCCCTACGAGCCCCAGCGGGCCGACAACCTGCACCGGCTGCAGATGGGCAACTTCCCCGAAGGCGCGCGCATCATCCCCAACGTCTACAACAAGATCCCGGGCTTTTCCTGTTCGGGCGCCAGCGGCACGGTGCACTTCGTGCCCGGTTTCCCTGTCATGGCCTGGCGCATGGTCGAGTGGGTGCTGGAGCAGCGCTACGCCAAGCATTTCCACAGCACGGTGCAGCGGGAGCATTCGGTCATCGTCTACGGCGGCATGGAAGCCACGCTGACGCCGCTGATGGTGGCCATAGAGCGCGACCACCCGGGCGTCAAGGTGTTCAGCCTGCCCAGCGTGGATGATTCCAAGCACGGCCGGCACATAGAACTTGGTGTCAAGGGCGAAGCTGGTGCCGTCACCAAGGCCTGGCCCACGCTGCTGGAAGGTCTGCACTCATTTGGTGCAAGTCTTGGCCCTGAATTGGTGCGGAATATCTGATTTACGGCCCTTCATCCAAATCTGCACCGATTTGGTGAGTGGGCACTCGGGCCGGGCCAGGCTGCAATGTCATCCACAACGCCCACGCAAGGCGGCAGAATCACGGGGCTGGCGCGCCAAGCAGGTGCCAGTCTGCGGGCATGCACTCAATGGATGCAGCCTGGCACGCAAACTGCTTAATAGTATTTATCTTTTTTGATCAGCCAGATTGGCAGGAGAGATCTGATGGCAAAGACCGTTGCAGACGTGTTGAACATGGTGAAGGAGAACGAGGTCAAATTCGTGGACCTTCGTTTTACGGACACCCGTGGCAAGGAGCAGCACGTCACGGTGCCGGTGTCGCACTTCGACGAAGACAAGTTCACCTCGGGCCACGCCTTCGACGGCTCGTCGGTGGCAGGCTGGAAGGGCATTGAAGCATCGGACATGCAACTGATGCCCGATCCCGCCACCGCGAACATCGACCCCTTCTTTGAAGAGACCACGCTGTTCCTGCAGTGCGATGTGATCGAACCCGGCGATGGCAAGGCCTACGACCGCGATCCCCGCTCGGTGGCCAAGCGTGCCGAAGCCTATCTGAAGGCCTCGGGCCTGGGCGATACCGCCTACTTCGGTCCCGAACCTGAATTCTTCATCTTCGACGGCGTGCGCTGGAACACCGAACCCGGCAGCACCTTCTACGAAATCGAAGAGTACGAAGCCCCCTGGAATTCCGGCGCCAAGTTCGAGTCCGGCAACCGTGGCCACCGTCCGCGCAACAAGGGCGGCTACTTCCCCGTGCCGCCCGTGGACAGCACCCAGGACCTGCGCGCCGAGATGGTGCTGCTGCTCGAGCAGCTGGGCATTCCCGTCGAAGTGTTCCACCACGAAGTGGCTGGCGCCGGCCAGAACGAGATCGGCACCAAGTTCTCGACCCTGGTGGAGCGCGCCGACTGGACACAGGTCATGAAGTACGTGATCTGGAACGTGGCCAACACCTACGGCAAGACCGCCACCTTCATGCCCAAGCCCTATCCGGGCGACAACGGCTCCGGCATGCACGTGCACCAGTCCGTCTGGAAGGATGGCAAGAACCTGTTCGCAGGTGACGGCTATGCCGGCCTGTCCGACTTCGCGCTGTACTACATCGGCGGCATCATCAAGCACGCCCGTGCCCTGAACGCCATCACCAACCCCGGCACCAACAGCTACAAGCGCCTGGTGCCCGGCTTCGAGGCTCCGGTCAAGCTGGCCTACTCGGCCAAGAACCGCTCGGCATCGATCCGCATCCCCTACGTGGCCAACCCCAAGGGCCGCCGCGTCGAGGCACGCTTCCCCGATCCGCTGATGAACCCCTACCTGGGCTTCTCGGCCCTGCTGATGGCGGGTCTGGACGGCGTGGAAAACAAGATCCATCCCGGCGAAGCCGCGACCAAGGATCTGTACCACCTGCCCCCGGAAGAGGACAAGCTGGTGCCCACGGTCTGCCACAGCCTGGACCAGGCCCTGGAAGCACTGGACGCAGACCGTTCGTTCCTGACCAAGGGCGGCGTGTTCTCGGACAGCATGCTCGATGCCTACATCGAGCTGAAGATGGGCGAAGTGACCCGTTACCGTCAGGCCGTGCACCCGGTCGAGTACGACATGTACTTCTCGCTGTAAGGCGGGTCGGCAAAAAGGCGGCGCAAGCCGCCTTTTTTGCTTTCGGCCAGGACCTGGGTATGCTGGGCGTGGAACCAAAAGGGGTTGTCCCGCTCAAGAAATGACGTCCAGCCCGGAAGATGGAGCGATACTTGCCCGGACAAGCCGGGCCCTTCCGATCTGGCTACCCGAGGGAATGGAATGAAGAAACTGTTTGTGTCGCTGCTGCTGCCGCTGCTGTCGGCAGGAGCCTGGTCCCAGGACGTGATCTACCGCTGCGGCAACGAGTACACCAACAACGTCAGCCAGGCCAAGGCCAAGGACTGCAAGCCGGTGGACGGCGGGCATGTGACGGTGATCCATGGCGGCAGCAAGCCGGCGGCCTCGGGCGGCGGCCAGGCGCCGCGCACCTCCGCCGCTCCTGCGGCAGGATCGCCCGCTCCGGCCAAGGTCAACAGCAGCGCCCAGAAGGCCCGCGACTCCGATGCGCGGACCATCCTCGAAAGCGAGCTGGCCCGCGCCCAGGAGAAGCTGACACAGCTGCGTCAGGAGTACAACGATGGCAATCCCCAGCGCACCGCATTGGAGTTGCGCAATCCCCAGGGCTATCTGGAACGTGTCGAGCAGCTCAAGAGCAGCATCTCGCGGCAGGAAGGCGATGTCGCCGGCATCCGCCGCGAACTGGATCGACTTCCCAAGAACTGACGGGCCCGAGCGGCCCATGCGAGCCCGGCCATGATCCAGGACGACCGGCCGGCGCCCCCGGCCTCCTATCAGGCGCTTGATCTGCTGTGCACGCTGATGACCGTGCTCGACGAGCAAGGCGCCGTGCTTTTCGCCAACGCGGCCCTTGAGAACGCATTGGGCCTGTCGCGCCGCATGCTCGAAGGCAGCGAGCTGGCTGCCTGCTTCACCGAGCCGGCCTTGCTGGACAAGGCCTTGCGCGGCGCCCAGGACAACGACTTCGCTGCCCTGCGCTTCGAGGCCAGCCTGCACCGCGTGGGGGGCGATGCGCTTCCTGTGCACGTCACGGTTTCCCTGGCCGAGCGGCCCGGCCATGTGCTGGTGGAGTTCTGGCCGCTGGAGCAGCAGGCACGCCAGGACCGCGAGGAGCGTTTGCGCGAGCAGGCCCAGGCGCACAAGGAGCTGATCCGCAACCTGGCCCACGAGATCAAGAACCCGCTGGGCGGCATCCGTGGCGCGGCCCAGCTGCTGCAGATGGATCTGGACGCGCCCGAGTTGCGCGAGTACACCGAAGTCATCATCCACGAGGCCGACCGTCTGCAGGCGCTGGTCGACCGGCTGCTGGCGCCGCACCGCCATCCGCACGAGGTCGGTGACGTCAACATCCACGAAGTCTGCGAGCGCGTGCGTTCGCTGGTGCTGGTCGAGCATCCTGCAGGGCTGACCATTACGCGCGACTACGACATCTCCATTCCCGAGTTCCGGGGCGACAGCGCACAGCTGATCCAGGCCGTGCTCAACATCGTCCAGAACGCGGCGCAGGCCTTGCACGAACGCATCGCGGCCGGCGATGCCGAGATCATTTTGAGAACCCGTGTGGCGCGCCAGGTAACTTTTGGTCGCCAACGCTACCGGTTGGCATTGGAATTGCATGTGATCGACAACGGGCCAGGCGTTCCCGATGCCATCAAGGAGCGGATCTTCTATCCGCTGGTATCGGGAAGGGATGGCGGTTCGGGACTGGGGCTGACGCTGGCGCAGACCTTCGTGCAGCGCCACCAGGGGCTGATCGAATGTGAAAGCCAGCCGGGCCGCACGGATTTCCGCATCCTCATTCCCCTGCCTTGAGGCCCACGGAAGTCAACACTGCAACAAGGGAAGGAAGCACCACCAATGAAACCGATCTGGATCGTGGATGATGACCCTTCCATCCGCTTCGTGCTGGAAAAGGCACTGGGCCGGGAAGGCTGGGCAACGCGCAGCTTCGTTCAGGCGCGCGACGTGCTCACGGCACTGTCCGATGTCGATGCCAGCGACCCGGCGCGCCAGCCACCACAGGTGCTGGTCAGCGATATCCGCATGCCCGGCGGCTCCGGCCTGGAATTGCTCGAGCAGATCCGCGCCCAGCAGCCCGGCCTGCCCGTCATCATCATGACCGCGTACTCCGACCTGGACAGTGCCGTCTCGGCCTTCCAGCGCGGAGCCTTCGAGTACCTGCCCAAACCCTTCGACCTGCCCAAGGCGGTGGAACTCATCCGCCGCGCCGTCGAGGAAAGCCTGCGCGAGGACGTGGCCGAGGCACAGGCCCCGCTGCAGGCCGAGATGCTGGGCCAGGCGCCTGCCATGCAGGACGTGTTCCGCGCCATCGGCCGGCTCAGCCAGAGCCAGGTCACGGTGCTGGTCACGGGCGAGTCGGGCTCGGGCAAGGAACTGGTGGCGCGCGCGCTGCACAAGCACTCGCCCGTGGCGGGCGGCCCCTTCGTGGCCATCAACACCGCCGCCATCCCCAAGGACCTGCTGGAGTCCGAGCTGTTCGGCCACGAGCGCGGCGCCTTCACGGGCGCACAGACCCAGCGGCGCGGCCGCTTCGAGCAGGCCGAGGGCGGCACGCTCTTTCTCGATGAAATCGGCGACATGCCTTTCGACCTGCAGACGCGCCTGCTGCGTGTGCTGTCGGACGGGCATTTCTACCGCGTGGGCGGCCACCAGGCCGTCAAGGCACATGTGCGCGTCATCGCAGCCACCCACCAGGACCTGGAGCAGCGCGTGCGCAACGGCGCCTTCCGCGAGGATCTGTTCCACCGCCTCAACGTCATCCGCCTGCGCCTGCCCGCGCTGCGCGAGCGCAACGAAGACGTGCCCATGCTGGCACGCCACTTCCTGCAGCAAAGCGCGCGGCAGCTGGGCGTGGAGCCCAAGCGCATGGGGGTCGATGCCATGCAGCGGCTGCAGTCGTTCGCCTTTCCCGGCAACGTGCGCCAGCTGGAGAACATCTGCCACTGGCTGACCGTCATGGCGCCAGCCCAGGTCATCTCGGTCAAGGACCTGCCTCCCGAGGTGCTGGGCGAGGCCGCGCCACCCGTGGGCGGCGGCAATGCCGGCGTGCCCGCACCGGTGATGCTGTCGCATGCGCCGGCCGTGGCGGAAGAGGGAGTGGGCCGCATCGCCATGCCAGCCCCGTCGCTGGCCCAGCCGCATGACGGGGGGCTGGCCACGTCCGACCTGGACTGGGTGCATCTGCTGGGGCAGCAGGCGCGCCAGCTGCTGGAGCACACCCAGGCCCAGGGGCATGGCGAGGTCTGGGACCAGCTGTCCCGCCGCTTCGAGGCGCAGTTGATCCGCTCGGCCCTGGCCGTCACCCACGGCCGCCGGGTCGAGGCCGCCCAGCGCCTGGGCATAGGCCGCAACACCATCACCCGCAAGCTGCAGGAGCTGGGCATGGACGAGGACGCCTTCGAGTAAGGCAAGCCGGCGGGCGGCCGGGCCCTTGCCTTGGCAAGGGTCCGGCTCCTACAGGCCGGCGCCCGGGGTGCTGACGGGCCGGGCCGCCCGGGCTTGGGACAATGGAGTCCTCTTCGCTGGAACGGCCTACGTCCCGACCTATCGTGCCCACAGTCCTCTCCAACCTCTGGCAAAAGGCCAAACCCGCCCGCCCGGGCGTGATGTACCCATCGACACCGCGCAAGCTCGGCGAGCCGGTCGATGCGTACTGGCATGACCGCTATTTCCTGGAGCCGTACTTCGTGCCGGGCCGCGGCTACGACCAATACCGGCCCGCCTATGCACTGGGCTGGAAGGCTTCCCTGTCGCCGGAACACGCGCAGCAGGATTTCGAGTCCGCAGAAGCCCGGCTGGAAGAACGCTGGGAGCAGGAACGGGGCGGCAGCCTGCTGCACTGGAACCAGGTGCGTGAGGCCGTGGAGGCCTCCTGGCTGCAGGCGCGCCGGCGCACGCCCGCACAGCCTGCGGCTTCCACGCTGGAACTGCAGACCACGGCGCTGCTCAATGCCGTGCTGGCCTTGGGTCGCCAGGCCCATGTCCGGTTGGGCGAATGCATGGATCCCATGCCCCAGGGACTGATAGGCCAGGTACTGGCGCGCCACTTCAATGCCAGCCAGGTCCTGGTCGATGACCTGGAACGCGCCATCGACGCCAACGGCGGCGTGGTGCTGCCCGTGCGCGACAGCCGTGCCGCGCTGCGTCGCAACGCCTTCTGGGACGGGCTGCTGGGCAGGGAAGAGGGCGCGGACTACGTGCTGGACCAGGCCGAGTCCTGCCAGCAGCAATGGCTGAGCGCCTATGAGGCTGCTGAGCAGTCCCGTCTGCCGGCGCCACTCAGCGAAGTTCTGCATCGCCAGTCCCTGATGCTGCGCGGGCAGATCGAGGCCATCCACTGGCTGCGCCGCTACATGCTGTAGCGCAAGTCTGAAAACCTAGCCCAGGGTCACGACGACCGGCGCATGGTCGCTGGGCTGCGGATTCTTGCGCGGCGCGCGGTCCACGATGCAGGCGGTGACGCTGGGACGCAAGGCCTCGCTGACCAGGATGTGGTCGATGCGCAGGCCCCGGTTCTTCTGGAAACCCAGCATCCGGTAGTCCCACCACGAATAGCTTTTCTCGGGTTGGTCGAACATGCGGAAGGCATCGGTCAGGCCCAGCTGCAGCAGCGCCTGGAAATGCGTGCGCTCTTCCACCGTGTGGTGGATGGTGTCCTTCAGTCCGATCGGATCGTAGGAGTCGCGGTCCTCGGGCGCCACGTTGAAGTCGCCCACCAGCACCAGGCGCGGATGGGCTGCCATCTCGCTTTTCACCCAGTCCTGCAGCGCCTGCAGCCAGCGCATCTTGTAGGCGAACTTGTCGGTGCCGGGCGCCTGCCCATTCACGAAGTAGCCATTGATCAGGCGCACCGGGCCGCCTTCGGCATCGAGGGTGGCGGCAATGATGCGGGCCTGCTCGTCATCCAGGCCCGGAATATTGCGCACCACGTCGCGCACCGGCGTGCGCGTCAGCCAGGCCACGCCGTTGTAGGTCTTCTGTCCATGGCTGACCGCGTGGTAGCCGGCCTCCTGCAGCGCCTGCAGCGGAAACTTGTCGTCGGTGAGCTTGAGTTCCTGCAGCGCCAGCGCATCGACAGGGTTGGCCTGCAGCCAGGCCAGAACCTGCGGCAGGCGCACGGACAGGGAGTTGACGTTCCAGGTGGCGATTTTCATTTTTTAAATATCCCTTTAAATTCAATGGATTGCAGAGGGTGTTTTGCTTTATATGGTTCTAGCTACCCATCTAGCTACCCAAAAAAAGCACGTCACTCGGTCAACCTTGCGGGCTTGGTGCTGGAGGCGGTTGCCTCGCATTGAGCACTCTGCGCAGACTTTCATCAGTGACCCGCGTAGCCCCCTTGCTGACGCGAATAAGCTCCAGTTGTCCAGCCTTTGCCATTCGATAGATTGTGGCGCGGGAAATATCCAGTTTGGCGCACGCTGTGCTGATCTTGTGAGCGGAGGGTAAATCGGCGGCGGCGGTATTGCTGGGTTGCGTTCTCATGTTGGTTTCCTTTGGCGCTGGCGCAGCCATGTGAAGTGCGGTGGATCGCCGGCATTCAGGTATTGGGTCCAGAGCGTCTGCCCATCGGGGCAGCGTTCCTGTGAGCGGCTGATGCCGGCCGAGATGCAGTGAGGGCAGTGGAAGTGATGTGCCTGGTAGGCCTTGTCAGCGGCCTCCCAGGCATTGGCGGGCGCACTCATGACGCAGGGAAGCCATCCCAGGTGCGGCCATCGAGCAGCCGGCCGGCAGCCTTCTTGCCGACCCGGTACATGGTCATGGCGCCGAGCGGGAATGCGTTCGGTTCGAGGAAATGGTGCACGCTGCCATCCAGGTGAATCACCGTGCTCTCTGTCGTGCACACGCGGCCATAGATGTCATCCAGGTTGGATTGGTCTTCGTGGGGCTTTGCGATCACGCGGGACCGCCACAGGGCGCGGTCCTCGCCTTCGCTCATCTGTGAGATTGGTCGCCACTCGCCCCACTGCTTGAACATGAAGGCCGTGCCCACGGCCTCGCACTGGTCGCGCAGGCTGAGCGCCCAGTCGGGATGCATGGGACGCGCACCGGGGCCGCTCTCGCCGCCGACGATCACCCAGTCCAGTTCCTCCAGAGCATTCGTGCCGTCTGCGATGTTGCTGGGGTTGGCGAACAAGCCTTCAAACGACACAGGCCCCAGCAGGGGCTCCATCGACAAGAAGCGCACGGACGCGGGGATGCGGAGCAGCTTGAGAATGTCCCGGTCGGCCTCGGCCTGGTTGACAACCGTCGCACCCAACCAGACGTTCGCGGGCGGGCCGTCGAGGAACATTTCGCCTAGCATGGCACCCGCGTTCCCAATCCTTTTGGTGAGGAGGAGCCAGTCAAGGTCCGCGGTGTCCAGGATCAGGGCTGCCAGGTCATCGCGCCATTCACGGCTGACTGCGTTATCGAAAACGTCAGCGAGGCTCGCGCAGAACACGCGCTGGCGGCGGCCGTGCTGGGCCTGGAATGCCTCGGCCTGGGCGTTCCAGCGCAGGGGCAGGTTCCAGTTGCTGACACTGGTGCGGCGGCGGGGTGCGCCTGGGCCCCAGTTGATCGCCTGGCCGCCGGCGAAGCGGGCATTGCGGTTCTCGGCATAGCAGTGGTCGCAGCCGGGCCCGACTTTTTGGCAGCCCTCCCAGGGATTCCAGGTGTGGTCTGCCCATTCAATTTTTGTGTTCTCGGCCATTTGGCCCTCCAGAAAAGAGAAACCCCGCTCAACGGCGGGGCTGGGTGATGGATGCGCGGGGCTGTGTCATGGCCGCCGGCATAAATGGCTGGTGTCCGGCCCTGAAGCCATATCGACGCCGATGAGCCAGGGGCCTGATCGCTGAATGGCGTCCACGTCGGCCGCCAGCCGCATTTCTGCGAGATGCCTGGCCGCTGCTGCTTCGATGGTGCTGGCCACGGCCGCGCGGGCTTCGCGCTCCAGGCGGGGGAGGAAGTCCGCACGCTGGGCCTGGAGCAGGCGCAGGCCAGCCAGCAGGTCAGGGTGCAGAGACAGGCAATCGTCCGCCGGGTCCAGGATCTCATTGCGGTCCCAGCAGATCGCGTAGCACATGCCGCCGATCACGCGGTTGGTGAAGCCAGGCGCTCGATCCAGGAGGCCGTCGAGCACGTCGTAGAGTCGGCGCAGGTGCTGGCGGTCATCAGGATCGAAGTAGGTGGCGGCCTCGTCCCCATCCCATGGGCAGTACCCGCTGGAGAGGTCGTTCATCAGGGAGAGCAGTTCCCCGGCTGCATCGATGTCACGTTTGTCGGGCTTGGCTATCTTCATGACGATCCTCCGGTGATGCCGCAGAGACGGCGCTCATATGCCCGCGTCATAGCCGTGGCCCAGTTCGTTGTCCCGGTGGCGTGGCCCCGGCATTCCCGGGCCACCTCCATGCCCATGCGCATGGCGTCGAGGCCGGACAGCGGCTTGCGCGCCTCCAGCTCTGCCCGGGTCAGGCCGGTGCTCATGTTGTCGATCTGCGATATGACGCCGCGCAGCTCGTCGCAGAGGCCGAACTTCACCGCGCCACTGGCGTAGTCCGGATCGCTGCTGTAGTGCTTCTGGAAGAGGCTCATCGCAAGGCTGCTTGCCTCGCTCATGGCCTGCGCCTGCTCTGCCCGCAGGCGTGCGTTCTCGGCGTGCAGCCGTCGCAGTTCGGCGGCGCCCAGGTTGCGGATATCGGTGGGCCACAAGGTCGGCTCCATCAGTTCGTCCGCCAGGCGCAGGGCCTCGGGCTGGGGTGTTGGTGCTGTGGCCATGGTTTGTGCTTTCGAATCAATTGCTTGGCTTCATTCATGGAGTTGTCGATGGAGCTGCCGTCCACGTACCGAGTTATCTGGCGCATTCCGCTGGTGTAGTCGGTGATTTGGGCCAGCAGTCGCAGGGCCGTGGCCAGGGCCTCGTTCGCGGCAGCGGCAGGCAGCCGGGGTGTGCATTTGCCGAGGCATTTGCCCTCCATAAGGCAGTCACCGCCGGTCTTCCAGCACTCCGCACCCGGGATGAACACATCTTTTCCTGTGGTCACGGGGTCTGTCCTTTCTCGGCTGCCGCGCGAACGCGATCCCAGGTGCGAGGGTTCATATGCAGGATGTTGTTGAGCCGGTCATGCAGGCACTGGCCGTCCTCAATGAGGTTCCATTCGCCGAAGAATTCGCGCATCCAGGCGTTCATCTCGATGCGAAATGCGGGCGTGACAGGACAGCCTTCGCTGAGTTGCAGCTTCGGCGTGTCTGGGCTGATGAGGACCTTCAGGCCCATCAAGTTGGTCATACCGGTCCTTTCTGCTGCGCCTGGGCGCGCCACTGCGATTTGCGCTCGTAGAGCACGGCGTGGCGGTATGCCGACCACTCATCGACCTTGCCATCCATGTCTTCTGGCGACGCGAACCAGCGCGCGGGCTTCAGCCACTGCACGACGTCGATCGGCCTGTAGTTGCCATCGCGCCAGCCGTTGTATCCAGCGAGCACCACCCCGCTGGTGATGCCGCCGTTTTTTAGGCGCACGGCCTGCCAGACGCCGGTCAGCGGCCAGATCTTCTGGGCGAACCATTGATCCTGGGGGACCCACCAGCCGCGCTCGGTCTCGTTGCGCACTGTGATTTCGATGGGCTCTTGCATGTCAGCTCTCCTTGTGCGCCCCTTGGGCCAGGGTCTCGAAATAGAAAACGATGGGCGTGGCCTTCAGTTCGACCAGGCCGTAGCGAACAGCGCGGCGGAACGTGCTGACATCGCGCATCAGCACCTCGTTGCTGCGCTGCATGAGCGCGCGCCAGACTTCCAGGGTCAGGCTGTGCTTGTCGAGGTTGCAGGGCGCGCAAGCGGGGTTGAGGTTCTCAAGCGTGTCGCGCTCGGGCCTGAGCATGCGTCCGGTGGTTACGACGCCTTTGCCCGGGACGAATGCCAGCTCGCGCTCCACATACTCGATGTGGTCGGCGTGCCAGCGGTCGCCCAGCTCCTCGCCGCAGTACGCGCAGCGGCCCCCGAACTTCTCGCGCAGGGCCGCTCGCTGGCTCTTGCTGAGCTTCATGTGCTCTCCTTGTGCGCTGCGGGGCGCTCGCTGAGCCCGCTCCACTGCCAATCGCTCATCCCAAAAGGGCGGTGATGGCTTTTGTAGTGGTCCGGGCGCTGCTTTATGTCTCGGTAGAGGGCCAGTTGGCTCCTGCTGTATTGCAGCGGCTCGCTGGCGGCTTTGCTTTCGCGCGCATGTAGGCGCCACCAGACGGCGTGCCAGTAGTAGCAGCGCGGCCACCCTTCGATAGCGGCGCGTGCGCTGGCATGGCTCATTGCTTCGCGCAGGTGCATGCTCAGGCCCCCTTGGCTGCTGCCTGGGCTGCGATGGCCGCGTCGATGGCGTTGGTGAAGTGGTCTTCCACGCGGCCCTCTATGAGGTTGGCGCCTGGGATCGCCTTCAGGTGCGTGACGCTGAATCCGTGGCCGGTCGCGGGCGAGTAGTGCCCCCCCACGAAACGCAGAACCGCACGCCAACGCGCGGCGTCGTTTACCGCTTCGGCATCCGCCTCGACATGGGTGATTTCTCGATTCAAGCGGCGCGCAATCTGGTCGCCCGAGGCGCGCTGCACGGTTGCTGAGCATTCATTGCAGCCGAGAAAGAACAGCACACCCATATCGTGGGAGCGCAGCCTGCCTTGCTGTACATCGCTGTTGTTGACGATGGAGCAGTGCCATTGCAGATCGACGCTGCCGCATTCTTGGCATTGGGTCTTCATGCCGAGCCTCCAATCCTGGAAATGCCAGCGTGGTGCATGTCGCCCCGATGTGCCGGATGCGTCTTGCAGCGCGCGCAGTTGTAGGGGTCAGTGCAGACGTCCAGTGGAGCCGCATCCGCAACAGGTGCACCGCCTTCCTTGGCCTGGGCTGCGATAGCCGCGTCCACCGCCACCGGGTCGAAAAGCGCGTGGGCGTCATCGAACTCGATCCAGCTCCCCGTCCGGTCATGTGCCCGCCGCACTATGCCGTCGTCGTCCAACACGAACGAGTAGCGCTGCAGGCTGCAGAGCCGATTGCGGACCGCCTCGAAAGCCGCGTCGCGTGCGCCCTGGGCATCCACTGCAGGCGCAGCAGGTGCTGCCACGCTGATGGGCTGGCCCAGGCTCCACAGGAACATGCAGAAGTTCGCCACGTCGCGCGGGTCGCCCTTATCAGCGTGCTCGCGCAGCATGCGGGACAGCACCTCGGGTGGGCATGTTTCCCAGCCGCCACGGCCTTTCGCGCGGGCTGCGGCCAGCTTGGCCTTCATCTCGACGGCGAAGCGGTCAACGGCCACGTCATCGCTGTGCACGGCTGTCGCCTTGGCCGCAACTGCCGTGACGCCAAAGAACTCGCTCGCACGGACCGAGAGATTTTCCGGCGGCACCAGTTTTCCGCCCTCAACCCGGTAGCCGATGTGCATCAGTTCCGACAGTGCATGCGTGGCCAGGGCGCCGCCGTCGAGCAGTGCGTCGTGAATCGCGCGTAGCTCGTCGTCGCTAGCCTCTGTCTGCAGGTACAGCAGCAGTGTGCGCGGGCTCTCTGCATCGCGGCCGACGCCTGAGACGCGCGGCCACTCGCCCAGAACCTGGCCGCCGGCATCAACCACGGGCGCAGCAGGTGCTGCCTGTGCACGTAGCACACGCGCCGCCCGGGACGGTCCGCTCAGAATCACGCCTTCGGACTCTGGTGCGTCGGGAAGGCTGTCGAAGAATTCGAGGATCTCTTCCAGCTTGTCGGCCTCTTCCTTGTGGAAGATGACCTCCAGAGAGTCGTCTTCCTTCGTCTCGCCCCAGTCCTCCACTGCCGTGTTCACGATGCGGGCCAGCTGCAGTAGGTTCTCGATGACCTGCGCAGCAGGTGCCTGGGGCGCTGCTGCCTTGCGCGCCAGGAGCCACACGCACTGCACGTCACTCAGGCCAGCGTTCGACGGGTGAGGGTCATGCACAAGCCGGCCGTCGTTCATGACAACCATGTGGGGCACGCCACGGGGCGATGTGCCGGACACAAGGTAGTCGGCCTCAAACGAGCGGTTGCCCGGGATCATCACAGCGCTGTAACCCTGCGACGCCGCGAACGACTCAAACAGCTCCCAGCATTGTTGAGGGCTGCCGCTGGCAGCGAAGTCGGGCACTTGGTCGATGCGCAGGCCCAGCATGAAAGCCATGGAGCACTGCATGCAGTTGCTGGACCCTGGCTCTTGCATATACCCCGCGCCCACGGGCGCAGCAGGTGCCTGGGGCGCTGCTGCCAGCGCGGCGTCATACAGAGTCGATGAGCGGCGCAGTGGATCTGCAAGCCATGCTTTTTGGGCGGCGCCGAGCATTGCGTCTGTTGGATTCGCGGGCACGAGCCGCCAGCCATCCGGTACGGCCGGGGCCGGGGCTGCAGGCGCTTCCTGTGCTGGGGCTTGGGGCGCTGCTGCCGCTTGCAGAAGCGTGCGCATGTCGGTGTAGCAGCGCATGGCTTCGCTGTTGCCGGTGGCGGCCACCTGCACCTCGATCTCGTCCGCTCGGCCACGCCACCAATCCGGCGCGCTGGCCTGGGCCTGGGGCGCTGCTGCCGCGAAGGCCTCGATCTCGTGGTAGCGAGGGTTGCTCGGGTCCACGACGAACGACTGGTCGTCCACCAACCTCACGCCCAGGCAATGCCAGCCTGCTCCTTCGGTCAGCCATCCGCCTTCGTCGTGGTCGTAGCGCTCGCACTCGAAAGAGCCGTCGCTGTCCTTCACCGGGATCGTGTAGCTGTCGTATGGCCCGCCGTAGGTCGGCACAGGCTTGCCGGTCTGCCAGTGGTCGATCCACATGAAGAACGGGCGGCCGGTGATGGGGCACACATCCGGGCACCAGGGCGCGGACTCTGGGGCTGCAGGCGCTTCCAGGGCAGCAGGTGCCTGCAGGTGCGTTTCCGCGATGAGCGTCGTGCGGGCGCCGCACTCGGGGCATGCCGTTGTCATCGTGCCCACGCGGTTGCAGCCCGGGCATTTATCTTCGGCGGGGCTATCGCCAGTCCAACGGCAGGTGTTGCACGCAGCCTTGCCGTCGGCTGCGTCGTTGATGCCGATGTGGCCGCAGCAGTCGCACTGCAGCACTGCCACAGACGTGCGCGAGGGGGCCGCAGGCGCTTCCAGGGCGGGCGCTGCCTGTGTGGTGGGCGCGGCAGCCATCGAGTGGAATGCAAAGGCACCATCAAGGAATGCACCAGCGAACTTGCGTGCCATGTTCTGGCACTCGGCCTCTCGGCCGACATAGAGCTGCTGCACGCCGTCTCCTGCAACTACCGCGTGGCTCCAAAGCATGCTTGCGTGAGAGGGCACGACTTTGTAGCGAGCGAGCGCCATGGCATCCATTTGCTCATGAGGGTACTCGCCCTGGGGCGCCACAGCGGCAGGAGCTGCCCCGGCGTAGAGCGGCGTTCCGTACTCAAAGCCGCTGATGTCGCACAGAGGCTTGATCGCGCGCTCGCCGAACTGCGCGTCGTCGTGGCTTGCTGAGCAGATCTCAGCCACGGGCTGTTGGTTCGTTGCTGTCATGAGACTTCCTTGGGGATGCGCCACCAGGTGGCAGTGGTGTTGATGACGTGGCCTGCGCGCTGCTGCAGCTCGCAGGTCTGGGGTGGGGTCGGGGTCACGCGGCGACTCCGTAGATCAGCGCCTCATGGGCGAAGTTGGCGCGGGCCAGGGCCTCGGCCAGCGGTGGGCAGACGCTGTTGCCGCACATGCGCACCTGCGCTGTGGTGCTCAGGTCGATCAGCGGCACGTTGCGCGGGTCGGCGGCTTGCTTTCCACCTCGGAACAGCAGGGCTGGGTCAGGCACGCGCTCGAAGTGGTAGTCGCGCGGGAAGCCCTGGGCGCGGAACAGCTCGCGCGGCTTGAGCATTCGCAGCGTGATGTCCACAAGCACCCACCACTGCCCGGCATGCCACATGAGCACCAGCTCGGCGGGGTCGGGGAAGTGCTCGGGCAGGTGCTTGTGCAGCAGCTCGGCGCAGAGCCGTGCGCGCTCGGTATGCTCGGGCGCCAGCGTTGCGGCCGGCACCTGGCAAGTCTGCACAAGGCCCATGCGCGCCTTCGTGGGCACGGTGTGCATGGGCTCGCTGCAGGCGCTGTCTTGGCCGCCCTCGCTGTAGTACTTGACCATGTAGGCCGTGATGAGCCGCTGCTGGGTGCCGCTGGACGTGATCGTGGACATGGGGTCGTCCACGGCGCGGCCGTCGCCGTCGTAGAAACCGCCGTTGGCCTGCTCCAGGCATGCGGCCACCATGGCCTGCTCGCCCCGGTTGGCGCCGGTGACGGTGCGGAGCGGCTCGCGTGGGTCGTTGCCGGTGCGGTCGCCGTGATGCGTGAGGTGGGTCAGGTGCACGGCAGCCAGCGCGCTGGTGCCGCCACTGGCGGTCACGGTGTTGAGCGGCACCTCCAAGCTGCGGATGCCGTGGCTGAAGCGCTTGCCGCCGGCAGGCCCTTCGCCATGGCCCATGTCCACCAGATGCGCCGCCACCATGCCCATCTGAATGCCGGTGCTGGGCCGCTTGGGCGTGCCGCCGGCTGTGACCGTTGGCAGGGGTGCGTCCACCGCGCTGCCCACGCTCCCCGTGTTGAACTTGGTGATGTGGGCCATGGCCAGGGCGCTTTTGATGCCCCCGGCCACCACGGTCCCCAGTGGAGCTGCGATGTCCTGCACGCGCGGCTTCTGGCCCTCGCGCTCGCCGTAGCCGATGGTGACCAGGTTGGCGCCCACAAGCGCATGGTGCGTGCCGCTGGCCGCCACAGTGGACAGCGGAGCATCCACGGCATGGCCGACCAGATGCTGCTCGGACGTGCCGCGCAGCGGGGCCAGGGTGGGCGCCACCACGCTGAAGTGGCCGCCCTTCACCTGGGCGCATACCGTGCGCAACGGCGCGTCGGCGGGCATGGTGCGCTGGTTGCTGGCGTTTGCGTGCTCGTTCAGGTAGGGCGCCATCACGGGCTGGGCCACAGCGCGGTGGTTCTGCGTGGTCACGGTGCCGACGGGGCGATCCGTGGGCGCCGGCCTGCCCGAATAGACCGGGCCACCAGCGCCGACGATGAACGGGCTGGCACTGGTCAGCACATGGCGCCACAGGCCCTTCGCCACGCGGCGCATGGTGTTGTCTACGAGGGCGCGTTTCCGGCCGAACACGCTTTCGGCTGGCAGGTCGAAGTCGATGCACTCGGCGGCCGTGCGGTGCGCGGCCAGCTTGCCGGCGATCACGCGCCGGTCGGTAGGCTCGGCATGGGTCTGCTCGGGCCAGACGATGGGCAGGCCGTCGCGGCGCCCAATGAAGAAAAGGCGCTTGCGGATGGTCGGCGTGTTGTGATCGCTGGCACGCAGCTCCCTATGGTCGATGTCATAGGCCAGGCCGCGCTGCAACTGCTGGGCCAGTGGGCCATGACGATCAATTTCGAGGTATTCGCAGGCTTCATCGAGCGCTGGATGATCTGCGGCCACGCCTGTTGAAAGCATCCCGCAAAATGCTTTGAATGTCTCGCCAGCTCGCTCTGGGTCTGGTCGGAAGGTGCCGTCTGACAGTTCCAGCAGCGGACCCCACGTCTTGAATTCTTCGACGTTCTCCAGCATCAAGGCGCGAGGCTTGGTGAGAAGTGCCCAGCGGATGCCGACCCATGCCAGCGCGCGTGTGTCGCGGTTGACCGGCGTGCCGCCCTTCGCCTTGCTGAAGTGCTTGCAGTCCGGCGACAACCAGACCAGAGCCACGGGCTGATTGCCGGTGACCTGGATCGGGTTCACGTCCCACACGCTCTCGCACAGGTGCAGCGTGTGCGGGTGGTTGGCGGCGTGCATCGCCAGCGCTTCCGGGTCGTGGTTGATGGCGATGTCCACGGGCCGGCCGAATGCAGCTTCCAGCCCGGTGGACGTTCCGCCGCCGCCAGCAAAGTTGTCGATGATGAGTTCGCCGGGGAAAGCCAGCGGCATGGTGAAGTTGTCGCGCTTCATCGGTTGGGGCTCCAGAAACGAAAAAGCCAGCTCGGTGGCTGGCTTTGGATGGGGAGGGGAGGTATCAGGACAGCGCCCATGCGCTGTGCTCATGCCTCGGTCAGTGGCCGCAGGGCAGGCCTTCGCCGGGCTTGGGAGGGGATTCGACGGGCGCGCCGCAGCTGGCGCAGCGCTCCGGGTCCTGTTGCTCCCACCAGATCGACCGCGCACGGCGGCTGGCGATGAGAGCTGCTTGGCGGTCGCGTTCCGCGCGTTGGGCGGCAATGTCGTGTGTGTGGCTGGTCATGTGGTGATCTGCTGCTTGATTGCTGTGTCGATGGCGAGGCGTGCGGTCTCGAAGATGCCGGGCTGTGTTGCGCCGCTGGGCCATTCGAGCCAGAAGCCGCGCTGCCCGTCGGGAGTGGCCAGGTCCGAGCGGCTGCCCTGGCATACGCGCGCACCCTCGGTGATGAGGAAATCGAGGTGCTTGGAATCTGCGCGGGCCTGGCTGGCGCTGGTTTTGCCCCCGCCGATGGTCTTGGGCGTCACGCGCGCTGCGCCCTGGGCCTTCGCTTCGCTGACCTGGGCGGCGAGCATTTCCGCAGCCTTGTCGCCGCCAAGAGAGCGGGCCGTCTTGGCGGCATGGCTTGCAGACACATCGCCAGCCGTGACCATTTCGCGGACGGGCGCAGGCGCATCGCCAAGGGCCAGCAGCTGCTGGACGTGCTCGGTGGACTTGCCGACCTTCTTGGCTATGTGAGCCGGCGCCCAGCCAAACGACCGCAGCCGCTTATAGCCCTCGGCGATTTCCAGCGGCGTGAGGGGCTTGTTCGCGGCACTGGTGATGATGCGGGCCGTCCGGTCTGCGTCGTTACCCTCGAAGAGCACCATCGGAATCCACACCTTGCCGTCGCGCGGGTCCTCCAGCGGCGCGCCGCGCTCCAGTGCCAGACCGATGGCCGCGTGGCGCCGGTGGCCGTCCACGATGTACATGCCGCCCGCATCACGCACGCGCAGCTCCAGGGGTGGGTAGGTGCCGCCGTCGATGATGTGCTGCGCGAGGGCTTCGATGGACTCTTCGAGTTCGGCGCCGCCCAGGCGCAGGTTGAAGCCTGGCTCGATGTGGATCTCTTCGTAGAGGACTCGCACCGCGTCGGCGCGCTTTGCGACCTTCGCGGCCAGCATCTGGCGTATGGAGTTCGTCATGATGGATTGCGGTAGATGTGTTGCTGGACGGCCAGCGGGATGACTGCGGCGATGTCGCGCAATGTGTTGCGCCAGTGGCCGCTGTCGTAGTCGTAGCCGGAGGGGTGGCTGTATTCAAGGGCCTCTGCCAGCTTTGCAGGCCCTATGCGCGCCAGGGCACCGATGGGGTCCACCTCGGGCAGCGCCGTTGACCAGGCGCGAGACAGGGAATGCACGATGAGCATGGGCACGCCACCCACGCGGGAGGTGCCGGGCTCCACGACCAGGTAGATGTCGCCGATGTCTGCGATCTCGGTGACGCGCAGGGACAGCAGGGGAGGGGTGTCGGTGGCTTTCATCGCGGCCTCAGAACGGGATCGTTTCGGAGTCGTCGTCTGCTGGCGCTGCCGACGGGCCGGTCCGGGTCAGGGATGCGGGAAGATCCTGGCCGAGCCCCGTCCGCCCTTCGCCGCCCAACGCCTCGATCAGATCGGGGATGAGCTTGGACAGCTCGCCCGTGGCGATCGCCACATCAGCATCGAAGCCGCCGTCGTCCTGCGACTGCCCTTCCATCACGGCATCCAGCATTGCAACCTTGCGCAGTTGCAGCCCCTCGGTAAGCACGAAGCTCACCCGGTCGTCCCAGGTCATGGCCACGCGGGTTGGGAGCTTGCCGTGCTGGATGTGCTGCTTTACCTCCTCGATGTCCAGAGGGTGGCGACCGTACCGGACAACCGATTTGGACTCGTCGCAGGACTTCAACTCGCACTCACGGTCCACGCTGAATCCACTGGGCGCCTCCTGAGAGACAAGCCAGTGCGCCATGGCAGCTTGCGGGCTCGTCTGGGTGTCCAGGAGCGCGAGCGCGAAGCCTGGAAGGCGCTCCACCAGGGCGCTCACCACCTCGTCGGCGCGCGCCTGGCTGCCCGTATCCAGCACCAGGGTGCGGGCCTGCGGGTACAGCCAGACCCACATGGCGCCCTGCTTGGTGAAGGCCATGGGCAGCAGGTCCAGCTTGGCCTCGTCCTTGAGTTCCTTCTTTTCCTTCTTGCCGGGCTTGCGGCCTTCGGTGGCCTCGATGTGGGCGGCCTTCTCGTTGACGCGGCGGTTGAGCACGCTGGCCGGCAGCATCTTGGCCTCGGTCATGAAGCGGAAGATCCACTGCCCGCCGATGTTCTCCGCGAGGGCGCCGTGCTCTTTGCCCCGGGGCGGCACCCAGCCGGCAGAACGCTCTTGTGTCAGGCCGCATGCAGCGAACGGGGACTTTGCCAGCGCTGCCTCGATGGCCTGGAAGTCGGGCACCCAGGAGGGTGCAATGCGATAGATGGTGAGGTTGGTGAACATGGTCAGATGGGGTAGAGGTTGTTGGCAGCCGTAGCGGCAGCGATGGCGCCCGCACAGACGGCGGACCAGATAAAGATGTGGAGAAGCGAGCGCATCACGGCCGCTCCCGAAGACAGGTGACCACAGGGCCTTCCCATTGCGCGTGCATCCCGGGACAGGCCCAGGCCGAGGCCGCTGCGCGCTTAAGGTCCGCCGCGCTGGCGCTGGGCTCCTGGGCCGCGTCTGCGGCACTGCAGGCGCTGCACGACAGGACAACCAAGGCCAGAAGCACAGCGGCGAGCCAGCGGCCCGGGATGCGCTCCGGCTCGGCGAGAGGCCCCGAGCACTCACGCAGGTAGCGCGCATCGGGGTCATCGCAGAAAGGCTCAGAAGGAGTAACGCGAATCATCGACAGCTCCTTTCGTGACCTCGGCCAGCTCCAGGGCGAGCCATCCGCCGCGCTCTGCCAAGTCCTTGCACTGCATCGCAGCGGTCATGACCTCGTAGGGCTTGGAGCGCACCGGCTTTTTCTTCGCCTTCGAGAGCCAGGCGCCCTGGTCGAAATCCGCAATCGGTTTGCCGCGCTTCTCCGCGTCGCGCGCCTTTTTGATGTGTTCCTCGCGGGCCTTCTCCAGGCTGCCAGGCGGGATGCCCATGACCCTCCAGCCCTTGTGATACGCGTCGGGCTGGGCGCGAGCTTTCTTCTTGACTTCGATGGGGGGGGGGGGCGACGCTCACGGGCCGCCCGTGGATGTTCACGTAGCTCAGCATGCTGATGGATCTCCTGGGGATGTGGCCCGTGGGGCCGGAAACGAAAACGCCCGCGAGGTGCGGGCGAGACGTGAACAAAGGCCGGTGCCGCATGGCGGCGCGCAAGGGATAGATGGCGTGGTGGTGAAGGCCTTGCCCGGCGAAACTGGGATGAGGTGATGGCTGCCGTGTTCGCCCCGGCTTTCCCTCTGACGGTTGGCGGACTCTCACCGCTTGCGGGCAGGCAAAGGCCCGTCACGATTCGCCATCAAATAAAGAGTCGCTGGTGTGCACCAAGCCTTTGCAGATCCGACCCCGCCAGGGGGTGCACGCGACTTCAAACCGAGGGGCTCGACGGCTGGCGCTGAGCCCCTTGGTTTGCCCAGATACGCTCTGGGCCGCGCCGGTTTCCCGGTCATGCTGTGGCTTCACTGATTGCGTTGAGGGGTCGCCACTCCCAAGTACCCGGTGCCTGATGGCTCCATGCCCGGTAACTCGCCTTTCGCATGTCCGCGAGACTGCACGGCCAGGTGGTGACCGGGTCTGCCGGCCGATCAATCTCGCATGTGTTCTCCTTCGCGGCGTACCGCATGTGTGTTCGTTGCCCTGCTTTGCTCTTCTTGGCCCAGGGGATGGCCTCATCTCTTTTGCCCGTCTACCGCGCTTTGGCGGACTGTGGCCTGGCAGGACTGCCAGAGCAGAGCAGCGGCCCGAGCCCGCTGGTGCATGTGCCGGACGAAGGCCCTGCAGGTAGGGCCAGCAACATCGGCGGCAGGTTGTTAGAGATCCGGTAGAGCGCGGTCCGATCACCTCACCCGGCGCAACCTGTTTGTGTCGCGCTGAGATGAATTATCAGTCGGACTTATAAAACAAGTCAACAGTCGGGCTAATTTTTCTTCAATTAACTTAATTTGATAGCACGCCTACGGCATGGGTATTGGGCTTCTGGAAACGCAACTGGGCGTTGCGCAACCGTGCGTTGCGTTGCGCGGCGTTGCGGGCAAATTGCTGTTGCGCGGGCCCAGGGTCTGTGCAACACTGTATAAAACAACAGGTATGCTCATGAACTCAGATTCAAAGAAGCTGTTCGGCCAACGCCTCAGGGAGGCGCGTGCCTCTGTGAGGCTCTCCCAGGATGATTTGGCTGAAGCGCTGCAGGTCACTCGGCAGGCTGTCTCCAAATGGGAGCGAGGGGAGAGCTCGCCTACGGCGCAGCAGCTGGCCGAACTGGCGGCGATGTGCTGCGCCTGCGCGCACACGTTGCTTTTTGGGGAGCCCTACCGCCAGTTGGCGATAGGGAAGTTGATGCAAGCCAGCCGCGCGGACGCGGCGAAGGAGGAGTGTGAAAATGGATGCAACGCAGCTGATCGAGAAGATCAAGGAGCACAACGGGCCGCTCCCGAAGCCCCGGTTCGTGATCGATGTGTACGCGGAAGTGGTGGCGAAGCTATCCCCAAAGCTGACCCTGGAGGAGATGGAAGACCTGGTGGCGCTGGGCGCCTTGGTAAGGCGACGCTCTACGCAGCTGGTTCCCGTACTCCACTGGGATGACATCCCGCAGGTTCTCGGCTCGGGCCGCGCAGTTGTTTAATGATCCACGGGCTCGGCGACCTTGCGCGAGCGCTTGACAGGCGCCTGCTTCGGCGCCGGCGGCGCGCGGAGTGTTCTGGGAGCCGATTCCTGCCGCAGCTGGCCAGCGAAAGCCGCGAGTTGATCCCGGGCTGATTCAGAAAGCTCGCGGAAGGTCAGCACCAGTTGCACCTCCGCCCTGGATAACTCGGTGATGTCCATGCGCTGAGGCGAATCACTCGACGCCATCGGAGTTGCTGCCTCTCCGATTTCGCTGGCCAAGCTGGCCACAGCGCTGCTGAATTCGCTGATCTGGCAGCCGAGCACCTTGCTGAACTTCGCGGCGGCGGCGGGGTTCAGGGGGATGGCGCCGTTCAGGTACTGGCTGACGGCGCTTTGCGTGATGCCCACCAAGTCACTGAACGCATCTTGAGATGCGGGCTCGCCCCGGGCCTTGCGGCCCGTCTTCCAGGTCAGAAAGAGTTTCTTCAGGCGAGCGGCGTCTTCTTTTTGTTCAAGGGTCAGGGGCAAAGCGGGCATTCGCTGAGGGTATTAGTAGGGCTCATGAATTCAAAACAGTCGGACTGTTGAATTATTTAGCAGTCCGACTTATGATGTTGGGCATGAAGAACCTCAAGCCCATTCGCAAGCGTCTTGGCCTCACCCAGCAGGCGCTCGGTCAAGTCATCGGCTGCACCCAAGGGAATGTTGGCTACTACGAGCACGGGCAGGCGATGCCCACGCCGCGCGCGCGACTGCTTATCGAGTACGCGAACGGTCTAGGGCTGCCGCTGACGTTCGATCACCTGTACGGCGATGCCCCGCTGCCGGAGTTTGCCGGTGCTCCGGCGAATGCTCCAGCGGAAGCCCCATCGACTGTGAACTAGCGCGTGCTCTCGACGATGCCCGCCACTTCGTTCAGCGCAGAAAGCGCCTTGGGGATGAAGCCTTCGAGCGGGTGCGCGGCATCCCACTCGAGCCGGTTGAATTGCTGGCCAGTACGTGCGGCCACTCCCTGGTGCCCGCGTGCCTCCTCGTCGCGCAACTCGACGGCGAGCTTCCGCACCTCTGCTGCAAGCATGAGCCTTTGCCAATTTTCCATGTCCGCCCTCCTTGGCGCTGGTTGTGTAGGAGCTTCCAGCATAGCCCAGGGTGTGGCGGGCACCTCTCTCACTCGTTGTTTTGGTTTTCATGCAGCGAGTTTCCTGTTCAGCGGCCAAGCCCGCAACGTCCACTTACACCTTGGAGCAGACAAATGATGTGGCTCGACGCACTGCGTACGGCAGTGAACCAATACCCAGGCGGCCGCACAGCGATTGCCGCGCGACTCAACAAGTCCGATGAGGTCCTGCGCAAGGAGCTGGCTGGCACGTCCAGCACGCACAAGCTGGGGCTGTCGGACAGCCAGCAGATCGCCGAGATGCTCGCAGAGCAGGGCGTGGACTGCTCGGGCTTCCGTGTGGCCGTGGACGCTGCCTGCATGGGCGTGGACCAGTTCCGCGCCGCCTGCCTGCACATGCTGGCCGCCGACGGCTCCCGCGAGATTGCAGACGTGGTGACCGAGATCGCATCGTCGCTGGCCGACCTGCACATGTCCGACAACGATCTGCGCCGCTGCTCGAAGGAGATCTTCGACGTGATCGGCAAGATGACCCTGCTGCTGGCCGCTGTGAACGCTCGCCACGCGGCGGACAACGCAAGGAGCCAGGTATGAGCAAGCGACTCCCCTGGCTCCGCCTGTACACGCGGATGGTCGATGACGACAAGCTCAAGCTGCTGGCCTTCGAGGATCGGTGGCACTTCGTGGCGCTGCTGTGCCTGAAGGGCGAGGGTCTGCTGGACAAGGCCGACACCCCGAGCCTGCTGATGCGCAAGGTTGCCGTGAAGCTGGGCCTGGACGTGCGCAGCCTGGAAGAGGTGGCCCGCCGCCTGACCGAAGTGGGCCTGATCGAGCAGGAGACGCTGCAGCCGGTGAAGTGGGCCGTGCTGCAGATGCAGAGCGACGTGGATGCCACGGCAGCCGTGCGCAAGCAACGCCAGCGCGAACGTCAAAAGGCCGCGAAAGCCGCGCCAGGCAACGATGTCACGCATGGTCACGAAGAAGGCACGGATGCGTCACGCGTGACAGGTACGAATTTCACGCGTACAGATACAGATACAGATACAGATAAAGAAGAAGAGACATTTAAAGAACAAGTACCTGTTGGTCCGCGTCACTCCGAAACTTCGCCTCCGGCTCAGCCTGCCAAACCCGAACCCGATGCAAAGCCATCGACCACGGGGACTCGCCTGCCAAGCGACTGGATGCTGCCGAAGAGCTGGGGCACCTGGGCCATCGAAGAGCGGCCCGAGATGACGGCAGAGGAGGTGCGCCGCCAGGCGGCCATGTTCGCCGACCACTTCCACGCAGCTGCGGGCAAGGACGGGCGCAAGGTTGATTGGAAGGCGACGTGGCGCAACTGGATCCGCCGCGCCAACCTGCCGCGCGCCGGTCGGCCTGCCGCTGGCGCTGGTGTCCCGCTGAACAAGCAGGAGGCCCTGGAGCAGCGCAACCGCAATGTGGGCGCGGCCTGGGCGGCGCAGGGACAGGGAGGTAGCCATGCAGCAGCATGAACAAGGCCAGTTCGCCGACCTCCTGACCGACGTGATGGCGTACTACGGCAAAGACGTCTCCAAGTTCCTGCTGGACGTGTGGTGGGACGCTTGCAAGTCGTTCGACATGCAGCAGGTTTCCAAGGCGCTGCAGCGACACGCATGCGACCCGGAGCGCGGCCAGTTTGCACCGAAGGTGGCGGACGTTGCTCGCGTCCTGTCGGGCACATCCACAGATCGCGCCGCCATCGCCTGGGGCAAGGTGCACGAAGCCATGAGCGCTGTCGGCGCGTACACCGATGTCGTGTTCGATGACCCTGCGATCCATGCCGTGGTCGAAGACCTGGGCGGCTGGCCCAAGATCTGCCGGATGGAGCTCAAGGAGCTGTCCTACCTGCAGCACCGCTTCCAGGAGTCGCACCGCGCGTACACCGAGCGCGGCCAGTACGAGTACCCGCGCCGCCTGATGGGCGACCGCTCGCCGGACCACGAATACACCCGCAACGGCCTGCCACTGCCGCGCCCCGCGTTGGTTGGCAACCGTGACCGCGCCGTGGCCGTGCTCAAGAACGGCAGCGCAGCGGGCAAGACCAACATCACCATGCTGGCGCATCAAGCCATGCACCTGCTGGCGAACTCCGGCGCGAGCCAGGAAGCGAGGCGCGCATGAGGACGCTTGAAGACATCAAGGGCCGCTGCCACATCGGCATCGGTGGTTGCTGGCTGTGGAAGGGGTCTCTGCGCCACGACGGCCGCGCCAATATCTACGCACCGGACTACACCCGTGGACCCGACGTCATGACGACGCAGAACGGGCCCCGTGCGGTCTGGCATTGCAAGACGGGGAAGCCTATCCCAGCTGGTTGGCGTGCGTATGGCACCTGCGAAAACAAGGCCTGCTGCAACCCGGCGCATGTGGCCTGTTCGCCCTGCGCTGAATTTGGTGGCTGGATCAGCCAGACCGGCCGCCTGAAGGATGTGCCGAGGCGCATCTTGGCAAACCGGCTGGGCGGCCGCAAGCGCGCGAAGCTGACCCCGGAGGTGATCGCGCACATCCTCGCGAGCGAGAAGAGTGGCGTGCAGCTGGCCGCCGAACTGGGGTTGAGCCGGGAGACGGTGAGCAAGGCGCGCAATGGCCGCTCAGTCGCATATCAGGCAGCAGGGCCAATGTTTGCCGGCCTGGTCCGGTTCGAACCACAGAGGAGGGGTGCATGAGCGCACTCGACACGCAAGCAGGTGGCGACCACTACAAGGGCTGCGCCATCCAGCCGATCCAGTACATCCACGCGAACGACCTCGATTTCTTCCAGGGGAACATCGTGAAGTACGTGACCCGGCACAAGTCCAAGGGCGGCGCCCAGGATCTGCAGAAGGTCATCCACTACGCGCAGCTGGCGCTGGAACTGCAGTACGGGGTCAAGCCCGCCGACGAGCTGGGCGACATGGTGCAGGCCGGCAAGGGAGAACGCGCATCGTGAAGATCGAACTCCCATGGCCCCCGAAGGAGCTGTCGCCGAACGCCCGCATGCACTGGGCGCGCCTGGCCAAGGCCAAGAAGCAATACCGCCACGACTGCGCATACGCCGCTGTGCAGCAGGGCGTGCGCCGCATTCAGGCCCAGAAGCTGCACTTGGCCCTGACGTTCCACCCACCGACCCGCCGCGCCTACGACCTTGACAACGCCCTCGCTCGCATGAAGGCCGGCCTGGATGGGTTGGCGGACGTGCTGGGCGTGGACGACAAGCACTGGAGCCTGAGCATCACCCGGGGCGACACCCCGGGCGGCCGTGTCGTGGTGGAGGTGTCGCCATGCTGAACAAGCTCAACGACCGCGAGCGCGAGCATCTGGCTGCCGTGAAGGAGCTGCCCTGCAGTGTGTGCGATGCGCCTGGCCCGAGCGAGGCGCACCACGTCAAACAGCACCGCCAGTACGTGTGCATTGCGCTGTGCGAGAGCTGCCACCGTGGCGCGCTGCTGGGCCTGCACGGTCAGCGCCGCATGTGGGCGATCAAGCGGATGGATGAAATGGACGCGCTGAACGTGACCGTGCAGCGCTTGATGGGCAATTGAGGAGATCACGATGAGCGAAGCACCAACGACGCAAGAGCTGTACGCAGCAGCAACGCACTCCATGTCCCTGCGTGTGGACGCGCGCACCACGGGTGATGTGGACTACCTCATGGCCGTGGCCTGGGCGCCTCAGCAGTTCGGCGCCGCGCTGATGCGCCTGCAGGCTGAATTTGATGGCGCTGGTCGCCGGCTGCCGAAGAAGCCCTCGCGCAGCGATGTCTTCCACGCCGCCCGTGTCTCGATGGGCAAGGGCATCACCAAGGTGACGGCCAACAGCACGAAGGCGGCAAAGGACAGGCTGCAGGCCAGCTATGACAGCGAGATGCGGATGTTGGTCCAGCCGCTCAAGTCGCTCCGCAGTGTGCGCCGCCACCTGGCCATCAAGCTGCTGCTGGACGGCATGCCCGACAGCGCGGTGGATCAGATCATCCTGCAATGGCTCTCCCCGAAGTGCCCGCTGTGCTGCGGCCGTGGGCTGATGCTCAAGCGCTGGAGCGTTACAGAGCTCTCCGACGACAAGTGCATGGCCTGCGCTGGAAAGGGGGAACTGCCGCCGCCTGAGGGCGCCGTGGGCGCGAAGGCGATGCGCTACATGGACAGCTGCATGCAGGACGCGGGAGGCCGGATCAGCGGAAAAACGCGCTCGACCCATTGACCGTTTGAAAACTGTTGTTAGAATTGCGACTGCCGGTTCGCATGAGAAAGTCTGCATACCGGTGTCACCGTCCAGCACTCCGATGACTGCCCGTAGCGGCTTCGGTGAGCAAGAGATGGGAAGACACGTCCAAAGCCCGCACGGTTTGCGCCTTGCGGGCTTTTCTGTTTCCGCCTTGAGCCAGTCAGGGTGCGCGCTGCAATCCGAGCGCGCGGGTTCTCTGCCGTGAGCTGCCACGGTGCTGGTTGCGAAGCGAACGGCATCCACCCTGTGGCATTGGCCATAAGTCCGAAGGGGCGACCTATACATGCGGCCTTGGCCTATCGGTCGGGCATCAGCCTTCCAAGCTGAGGAGCCGGGCTCGATTCCCGGAGGCCGCTCCATTTCGACGGAGAGCAGAAAGCTGATCTGCAGGCGGCCCGAAAAGGGACTTCGACAAGCCTGCTCAGGGCCACGCGCCCCGATAGTGCGCCGGGTAGCGCCGGCATCCGTCACCAATCCGCCGCCACCAGGTGCACCCGGCAAAGCATGCATTGCGCATGGGGCGCAAGGCCTGCGTGGCGGCACCTATTCCACCATCAAGGAGATCCACATGTCCCAGACTGAACAAGCTGAAGGCGTTGTTTACCGCCATCTCGAAGATGACGTGGAGCGAATCATCCCGGCGCGGCCTCATGTGCTGGCGCCTGACTTGGGCCAGAGGGTGGAGATCCTCCACGATGGCGTCCACCGCCTGATCTTCGTGAACGGCCAACCCATCGGCCAGGTGCTGAAGCTCGAAACACCGCGCGACGGCGGAATGCTGGCCGGCGTCGTGGATCTCAGCTTCGTTGCTTCCGAGATCGTGGAGCGCAAGGTGAGCCGCGATGAGTTCAACGCCCTCAAGTCCGAGGGCGTGGCGAGGAGCTGATGGCCAGGCTCCAGACCCTCAAGAGCTCTGTGCCGCTGCTCGACACCCGCCGCGTGCAAACCATCCAGGCCGGCAGCTGGCGCACCAGCGACCAGACGGCAGCGCAGCGGGGCTACGGCTACAAGTGGCAGAAGGCCCGCGAGGGCTTCCTGCGCTCTCACCCCCTGTGCATCCGTTGCCAGGCTGAGGGGAGGGTGGAAGCGGCAACAGTGGTTGACCACCGGGTGCCACATCGAGGCGATCAGACCCTGTTCTGGGACCGCAGCAACTGGGATCCGCTGTGCGCTACCCACCATTCCCGAGACAAGCAACGCGAGGAGCAGCAGAGATGAAGGCAATTCTTCCCTTCGCCGCCCTGGTGCTGGCTGCTGGCGCTGCAGTGGCTGCACCCGTCATCGTCATTCCGGCCCGCCCGGTGATCGTGGTTCCGCCTGCCAGGCCTGCACCAGCAGTCCGCCCCGCGCCGGCCGCGCCGAAGCCGACCCGAGCAACCCCTGTTGTCGTGCCGCATATCGCGGCCCCTACGTGTCCCACAGAGCGCCGCGAGCGCAAGGAGTGCTGACGATGCGAATGATGTGCCCCCACTGCCAAGAGCATGCATACACCCGGACAAGCCTGCAGCTGACCAACACCAGCCGCGAGACCATCTTCCAGTGCCGCAACTTCGAGTGCGGCCATGTGTTCTCGGCGGTCACCGAGATCAACCGCACCATCAGCCCCGGCGCCATCCCGAACCCTGCGGTGGTCCTGCCGATGAGCACGCACATCAAGCGCAAGCTGCTGCAGACCCAGCTTGACGCGATGCCCGCCTCGCAGTACCAGCCCGGCTCCCACGCCGCGCCGGCCGTCACCACATCGCACCAGGGCACCGAGGCCCGCCACTGAGGAGCAGGACATGGATTTGGCAATGGACGCGAGGTCGGTCTTCATGCGCACCCTGGCTGGACGCATCGAGGCAGACGCCGATGCAAGGGCGAGGAAGCATGCGGAAGTGCTGTGCCAACTGCTGGAGACCTACACGGCCTCCAAGAGCCATGCCGTGAAGTTCATCCTTCACGAGGCTGTCGGCAAGGTGGAGCGGGTGCTGGCGCAGGAGTACGCGGCAGCCGATGCTGAGGCGTTGGCTGACCGCCTGGCCGCGATTGGCGCTTCCGAGGCCTGGCAAGCCGATGCAGGCTCGACCGCCATGCGCACTGTGGTGGATGGTGGCGCAGCATGAGGGCCGCAATCACGCAGCTGGCGCTGTACGCCGGCATGTATGGGCTGCTGTGGGCCTGGGTGGGTGATGGCGTTGAAGGAGCCGGCAATCTGCTGGCCTTTGTGGTCGGCGTGCTGGTGCTGTCCAACCTGCTCAACGTGCGCAGGACGGATCGTTTTCCCGAGCGCGCCTATGCGCTCCCCTCCGCAGTGGACAACGTGCTGAGCATCGGCCTGGTGATGGGCGCGGTTTGGTTTGGCCATTGGGTGATGGGCATCGGCCTTCTGATCGCATGGGCGTTGGGCGCGGGCACTCGCCAACTGCGGCAGGAGCGCCAACAGCAAGCCCGACAAGGTAGCCAATGAACTACTCCAGCATGCGCAAGACCCTTGCCCGCGATCTGCGAGAGTGCACGCGGCGCGGCCTGCCGGGATGGGCAAGGGCCTATGTCGAGGAGCGGGTCGAGTACGCGGCTCACTGGTGGCGCCTCTCCCGTGATCGCGCCAAGTCCTCTGACCTGCGGCGAGATGGCTACATGAAAGCGGTGCGTGTGCAACTATCGATGCTTGAGCTGCTCTCGGCATTCCGGGTCGGCGATGACGGCGCTCAGGCCCGTCTGACGAGAACCAGAGGCATCCTCAGGGCGGCCAAGGGGTAGGGGGGAGTCAGATCCTTGAGGGGGTCGCTCCTCCAGACCGCCCTGTTCCGCACGCACAGAAAATTTCCCCCTGTTTGATTCTTTTGGGCCTATCGGGCGCATGAAGAACATCGCGCAAGTCATTGCGATAACAGGAGTTTTCAGGGTTTTGATTTCCGGCAGACCGTGGAAATCAAACGAATCAAAGAAATCAAAGAGGTGAGCCATGCCAAGAGGAGGGCCGCGGCCCGGTGCTGGCCGCCCCAAGAGCAAGCCGAGCCCGGCACCTGAGCCGAAGCAGGTAGCGAAGAAGACGGCGGGTAAGAAGGCCGCCGCGCCCACGGTGGATGCGCAGGGCTTCAAGGCTGATGACGCACCGCCCAGTTGGCCATTCGGCAAAGAAAAGCCTGAGCCACCCCCCGATCTGACGGACCTGATGCCGCTCGACTATCTGCTGGAGGTGATGCGGGATCCCGATGAGGACCGTGGGCGCCGGATGCAGGCAGCGACGTTGGCCGCGCCGTACTGCCACCCCAAGAAAGGGGAGGCAGGCAAGAAGGAAGAGAAGGCCGCTGCCGCCAAGAAGGTTGCCAGCCGATTCACGCCGGCCGCGCCTCCAAAGCTCGCAGCCGCTAACGGAAGAAAGGTATAGGCATGGACTGGACGACCGCATGCATCGACTGGGAAGAAAGGTTGGTGCAGCGGAAGTCCATCATCCCGCCGCCGATCTTCCTAGACCAAGCCGAGCAAGCCCTGGCCATCTTCAAAGAGTTGAAGGTGGTGGACCTGGCGAAGGTGTGGGACGACGAGATCGGGCAATGGCGCCCGCCGACCTTCGGCGAATGCAGCGAGGAATGGGTTTTCGACTTTGTGCGCGCCATCTTCGGCGCCTACGACGCTGAAACAGGCCAGCAGTTGATCCGGGAGTACGGCCTGCTGATCAGCAAGAAGAACACCAAATCGACCATCGCGGCGGGCATCATGCTGACCGCGCTGATCCTTTGCTGGCGCGAAGATGAGGAGCATCTGATCCTGGCCCCCACAAAAGAGGTCGCGGACAACTCGTTCAAGCCTGCCGCCAGCATGGTTCGGGCCGATGAGGAGCTGTCTGCCCTGTTCCACATCCAGGACCACATCCGCACGATCACGCACCGCGTGAACCGCAACACCTTGAAGGTGGTGGCCGCCGATACCGACACGGTGTCGGGCAAGAAGGCCGGTCGGGTTCTGGTGGACGAGCTCTGGCTGTTCGGCAAACGAGCCAATGCCAGTGCGATGTTCCAGGAGGCTTTAGGCGGCCAGGTGTCGCGCGAAGAGGGTTGGGTGATCTTCTTGACCACGCAGTCCGATGACGCCCCGGCAGGCGAGTTCAAGAAGAAGCTCGACTACTGGCGCGACGTGCGCGACGGCATCGTCCACAACCCGAAGGTGCTCGGCATCCTGTACGAGTTCCCCAAGGCCATGCTGGAGAGCAAGGCCTACTTGCTCAGCGAGAACTTCTACATCACCAACCCCAACATGGGCCGTTCGGTGAGCCTGGAGTGGCTGCAGGACGAGATGAGCAAGCGCTCTCCGGAGCGCGACGGTGGCTTCCAGCGCTTTCTGGCCAAACACCTGAATGTCGAGATCGGCATGAACCTGCGGGCCGACCGCTGGGCCGGCGCCGACTTCTGGGCTGGCGCTGTGGAGCGCGTGACGCTGGCGGAGCTGCTGCAGCGCTGCGAGGTCATCACGACCGGCATCGACGGCGGCGGCCTGGACGACTTGCTGGGCTTCGCGCTGGTGGGGCGCTGCAAGGAGACTGGCCGCTGGCTCGCGTGGTGCAGGGCCTGGGCCCATCCTTCGGTGCTGGAGCGGCGCAAGGAGATCGCGCCGCGGTTGCTGGACTTCGTGAAGGACGGCGACCTGGTGCTGGTCGAGCGCATCGGCGATGACATGGAGGAACTGGCCTCCATCGTGGCCGAGGTGGAGCAGGCTGGGCTGCTGGATCGGGTGGGCATCGACCCTGCGGGCGTTGGCGGCGTGCTGGAGGCCTTGGTGGCTGCCGGCGTGCCGCAGGACAAGATCATCGGCATCAGCCAGGGTTGGAAGCTGGGCGGAGCGATCAAGACTGCCGAGCGCAAGCTGGCCGAAGGTGTGCTCAAGCACTGCGGCCAGCCGCTCATGGCCTGGTGCGTGAGCAACGCGAAGGTGGAGCCCAAGGGCAACGCCATGCTGATCACCAAGCAGGCCAGCAGCTCGGGCACGGGCGCGGCCAAGATCGATCCGCTCATGGCGCTGTTCAACGCGGTGCAACTGATGTCTCTCAATCCCGAGGCCATGGGTGGCTTGGATGACTGGTTGAGCGACCCAATACGGACGGGCAAGGCATGAAAAATCGAACGAACACAGGCCTTGTCGGCCGCGTGCGCGCGGCCATCGACGGCTGGGTGCGCTCCTTCAGCTTGCGCGACAAGGACCTGTACACGGATCGCGTGATGGACAGCGAGGCGGGGGTGGATGTCACTCCCAAGGCGGTGATGCAGGTGGATGCGGTTTGGAGCTGCGTGCGCCTCATCTCCGAAACCATCGCCACGCTGCCTCTGTCGATCCATGAAAAGACCTCGGCGGGCAAGCGGCTGGCAAGCCATCACCCGCTGCACTTCATCATCCACGACCAGCCGAACGCGGACTCGACCGCATCGGTGTTCTGGGAAGCGCTGGTGGCATCGATGCTGTTGCGTGGGAACGGGCGTGCGGAAAAGCTCTATGTCGGCACGCAACTGGTGGGCCTGGCCTTCCTGGACCCGAACAAGCTGGTCATCACACGCGACTTCAACGGCCGAAAGATCTACCAGTACCCGCGAGCCGACGGCACGCCCAGGGAGATTCCTGCGGCGCGGATCTGGAACGTGCCAGGCTTCACGCTCGATGGCGAAACAGGTGTCTCGGTGATCGCATACGGTGCCAAGGTGTTCGGTTCTGCGATGGCTGCCGAGCGTTCCGCCGCCAAGACGTTCCGCAATGGGATGCTGCCCACGGTCTACTACAAGGTCGCCGCGTTCCTGAAGCCGGAGCAACGGCGGATGTTCAAGGCCGAGATTCAGGGTTCTGTGGAGCGCGGCGAGGCGCCGGTGCTGGAGGGTGGAACGGATGTCGGGACCGTCGGCATCAACCCAGTTGATGCACAGCTCCTGGAGTCGCGGGCGTTCTCTGTGGAGTCGATCTGCCGCTGGTTCCGCGTTCCGCCATGGATGGTCGGGCATACCGAGAAGTCCACCAGTTGGGGGACTGGCATCGAGCAGCAGATGATCGGCTTCCTGACATTCACGCTGGGGCCATGGCTGCGGCGCATTGAGCAGTCCATCAGCAAGGACTTGATGACGCCAGCAGAGCGCACGCGGTTCTATCCAAAGTTCGCGGTGGAGGGGCTCCTGCGGGCCGACAGCGCTGGCCGAGCCGCGTTCTATGCCGCGATGGTCAACAACGGGATTCTGACCCGCGACGAAGTGCGCGAGCTGGAAGACCGCGAGCCGATGGGCGGCAACGCCGCTGTGCTGACGGTCCAGTCGGCCATGACGACCCTTGATGCCCTGGGCCAGGAAGACGGCGCAGACCAAGCAAACCAGGCCCGGGCCGCGTTCCGCGCGTTCCTGGGCTTCAACGAAGAGCCGCAGAAAGGCTGAACCATGAGCATGAAGAACTTGCCGGTGGCCCCGATGGGTCGGCCGAGCGCTAGCCTGCGCAGCGAAATCCTCCCGCGCGCTCTGGAGCGCTGGAGTCCCGAGGTTCGCGCAGCTGATCGCGACGAAGAACGCTCCATCAGCATCTATGACGCCATCGGCTACGACCCCTGGACGGGGGAGGGCGTCACAGCCAAGCGGGTAGCTGGCGCGCTGCGCAGCCTGGGCAAAGGCCCGGTGACCGTCAACATCAACAGCCCAGGCGGCGACATGTTCGAGGGCCTGGCCATCTACAACCTCCTGCGCGAGCACGAAGGCGAGGTGAACGTCAAGGTCCTGGGGCTGGCCGCGTCGGCGGGCTCTGTGATCGCAATGGCCGGCGACACGGTGCAGATTGCCCGCGCCGGCTTCCTGATGATTCACAACGCTTGGGTCGTCGCCATGGGCAACCGCAACGACCTGCGCGAGCTGGCCGCCTGGCTGGAACCATTCGATGCCGCCATGGGCGACATCTACGCGTCCCGCACGGGCCTGGAGGCCAAGGCCATCGCCAAGCTCATGGACTCCGAGTCCTGGATCGGCGGCGCGGCAGCCGTGGAGCAGGGCTTCGCAGACGAGCTGCTGGCCTCTGACCAGGTGGGCAAGGGCGGCGGCAACGCCAGCGCCTCGGCGGTGCGCCGTCTGGAGGCTGCATTGCGCAACAGCGGCATGCCCAAGAGCGAGGCCATGCGCCTCATCAGCGATTTCAAGTCCAGCGTGGGTGATCCCGCTGGCAGCGGTGTGGGCGATCCCACCGAACGCGCCGGCAGTGATGCTGGGGCACAAGTGCTCTCTGCACTCCGTGATTTCTCCTTGACCTGACCCAATCTTTGAAAGGCAAACACCATGCAACGCAAGTACCTCTCTCTCGCCGTGATCGCGTTGTGCGCGATCTCCATCAGCGCCCAGGCCATGGGCTTTGATGTCGCAGCTCATACGCACGCCTTCCTGCTTGCGCATCCAGACGTGGCCCTGGCCCTGGGCGGGGCGGCATTTCTGGGTGAAACCCAAAATTTCAGCCCCACCGAAATCAAGGCTGCTTTGGACAAGATCAGCAGCCAGGTGAAAGAAGCTGGCGAGAAAGCCCTGGCTGAAGCTGCCAAGGGCGTGCAGATGTCCACTGCCAACAAAGAAAAGGTGGACGAACTGCTCATGAAGCAAGGTGAACTGCAGGCCAACCTGCAGGGCGCGCAGCAGCTGCTGGCGAAGCTGGAGGCCAACGGCGCTGGCGGAGACGTGCAGCACCAATCGCTGGGCCAGCAGTTCGTGAACAACGAAAAGGTCAAGTCCTTCCTGGGCGAGACCACTCCCCGTGGCCGCGCTGACATGACCATCAAGGCGGCCATCACCAGCGTGACCACCGACACCGACGGTGCCGCTGGCGATCTGGTGCAGACCACCCGTCTGGCAGGCGTACAGGCCCTGCCGCAGCGCCGCATGACCGTGCGCGACCTGATCACCCCCGGCAACATGGACGGCAACGCGCTGGAGTACGTGAAGGAAACGGGCTTCACCAACAATGCCGGCATGGTCGCCGAGGGCGCCAAGAAGCCTGAGTCCAGCATGAAGTTCGACCTTGTGAGCACGACCGCCAAGGTGATCGCGCACTACATGAAGGCTTCGCGCCAGATCCTGAGCGATGCCTCGCAGCTGGCGAGCCTGATCGACGGTCGCCTGCGCTACGGCCTGGCCTTCAAGGAAGAGCAGCAACTGCTCAACGGCGACGGCACCGGCCAGAACCTGCTGGGCATCATTCCGCAGGCTACAGCCTTCGTGGCCCCGTTCGACCCGGCCGGCACCGAGACGAACATCGACAACATCCGCCTGGCGTTCCTGCAGGCTGAGCTGGCCGAGTTCCCGTCCACGGGTGTGGTGATGAACCCCATCGACTGGGCGCGCATCGAGCTGCTGAAGGACACCACAGGCCGCTACATCATCGGCAACCCGCAGGGCATCATCGGCGCCTCGCTGTGGAACCGCCCGGTGGTCACGACCCAGGCCATCACCGTGGACAAGTTCCTGGCCGGTGCCTTCAAGCTGGGTGCGCAGCTGTTCGACCGCTGGCAGGCGCGTGTCGAGGTGGCCACCGAGAACGAAGACGACTTCGTGAAGAACCTGGTCACCGTCCTGGCCGAGGAGCGGCTGGCCCTGGCCGTGTATCGCCCCGAAGCCTTCATCTACGGCGACTTCGGCAACATCACCTGATGGCTGGGCCCGCTTCGGCGGGCCTGCCCATCTCCACCAGGAGAGAGCCATGCTCATCAAGTTCAAAAAGCCGGACCCGCGCGCCGGGATGGTCGCGTGCATGGACAGCAGCCGAGGCCAGCAGCTGATCGACGCTGGCGCTGCTGACCAAGTGTCCGAGTCGGTGACCCAGGAGCAGCCCGCCGACGTGCAGCAGCCTGCCGAGGTCGAGCAGACCAAGGCGGTAGACGCTGGCGCTGCTGACCAGGCGCCTGCAGCCGCCCCGAAGCCGGCGCGAGGAAAAAAGTGAGCCTCATCGACCTGCCGACGGCAAAGCTGCACCTGCGCGTCGATGTCGATGATGAGGATGCCCTGATTGAGCTCTACATCGGCGCCGCCGAGACTGCGGCCAGCGACTTCCTGAACCGGAACGTCTACGCCACCCAGGCCGACCTTGACGCTGCAGATGAGCCAGAGGAGGCGATGCCCATGGTGATCAACCCCGCCGTGCGGGCCGCCATCCTGCTCATCCTGGGGCACCTGTACGCAAACCGCGAGGATGTTGTTTCCACGGCTGCCAACAAGCTGCCGATGGGCGCGCATTCGCTGCTGTACCCGCATCGGGTTGGCCTGGGGGTGTGACATGCAGGCCGGCACCCTCAAGGATCGCATCCACATCCAGCGCAAGACAGGCGGCGCGGATGAATGGGGCACTCCGCTGCCCGAAGGCTGGGAGAACATCTCCCCGGGCCGCATCGCAGCCAGCGTGCTGCACAAGTCTGGCCTGGGCACGATCAAGGCAGACGCTGAGGTGTCCATCGTCCGCGCGAGCATCCGCATCCGGCGTCGCGCCGGCCTGGATGCCGGCATGCGTGTGCTGTTCGACGGACAGATCTACAGCATCGAGGCATTGCTCCCCGGCCCGAGCCGGGAATACATGGATCTCGTGTGCAAGCTCATCCAGGGCAAGTCCTGAAGGAGGATTGAATGGCAAGGCGCACCCTATCCAATCCGGGGCGGGATGGCCGCCGCAAGGTGTTGACTGGCGGCAACTCGTTCGGCATGGAGCTCGACCTGAGCGCTGTTGACGACATGCTCAACGACTTGGAGTCTGGCGTGGAGGCTGCCATCCGGCCCATGGCCCAGGCCGGCGCGCAGGTGATCTACGAGCGCGTCAAGCTCAACGTCCAGGGCCTGGGCCGAGTGACTGGCAACCTTGACCGCTCCATCTACCAGTACTTCAGCGACGAGAAGTCGGAGGACGGGAAGAGGGCGGAGTACCACATCAGCTGGAACCACAAGAAGGCGCCGCACGGGCATCTGGTGGAGTTCGGCTACCTGCAGCGCTACCGCTACTACCAGACCAACGACGGTCAGGTGCGGCCCATGGTGCGGCCCGGCATGGACGGCCAGCCGCCTCCTCCACGCCGCGCGAGCCAGGCCCAAAAGGACGCCTACTACGTGACTCTTCCGAGCCCGAAGCAGGTTCCTGGCAAGGCCTTCGTGCGCAGCGCGGCCAGCTCGCTGCCGGAGGCGCAGAAGGCTGCGCAGGCTGAGTTGTGGCGCCGGCTGTTTGAACAGGGGGCCTACGGTGGCGCTTGAATCTGACCTCATGGCCGTGCTGCTGGCAGCGTGCCCGCGCGTGCATGTCGGCACGGCTCCATTCGGCACCCAGCAGCCCTACGTGACATGGCAGCACATCGGCGGCGATCCGCTGGAGTGGCTGGATAACACCGTGGCCGACAAGCGCAACGTGCAGATCCAGATCAACACCTGGGACAGCACGCCGCTCAAGGCCTTTTCGCTGATGCAGACCATCGAGGCCGCCCTGCGTGCCGCGATGCCTCATCTGATCGCTCGCCCAGTCTCCGAGCCCATCGGGGCCTACGGCGACGGCGACGAGACGCCGGGCTACCTGCAGACCTACACCATCTGGGGCGCCCGATAGGCCCCTGACCAGTTCAGCCGCCTGGCGGTTTTTTGCCCGCTCGGGCGCAACCTCACACCCGCTTCGGCGGGTTTTTTCATATCCGAAAGGCCCACCATGGCATATAGCGTTCCGGACGGCTCCAAGCTGTTCATTTCCACCGAATACGACGCAGTGATCCCGATCACCGCCATCAGCAACGCGACAGCAGCGGTTGCCACGGCAGCGGGCCACGGCATGGCAAACGGCAAGGAGTTCATCCTGACCGCAGGCTGGGACGACGCGAACAACCGCGCGTACCGCGTTGCCAATACTGCCGCAGGCACCTTCGAGATCGAAGGTCTGGACACCTCCAACACTGCGCGCTTCACCACAGGCGGCGGCGTGCCGGCGTCTGCCCTGCCCATCAAGAAGTGGCAGGAAATCCAGCAGGTGCTGAACCCGTCCACCTCGGGCGGCGAGGCTCAGTTCGCCGAAGTGGCGCCCCTGGCCAGCATGAACACCTTCCAGATTCCCACGGGCTTCAGTGCCACCAGCATCACCATTCCCATCGGCGATGACCCCAGTCTGCCGGGCTACAAGGCGACCAAGAAGGCCTCCGAGGACCGCCTGCTGGTCGCGCTGAAGGTGCTCAAGCCCAACGGCAACGTGAACTACTTCTACGGCTACATCGCCCTGAACGAGGTTCCTTCGCTCACCAAGGGCCAGGTGGACACCGTGACCGCCGCCATGGCCCCGCAGGGCCGCACAACCCGCTACGCCATCTGATCGGCGCCAGTTGCACCGGCCCGGCTGTTTCGTCTCTCAGCAGAGGCGGGCAGTCGGGCGCGGGCATTTCTCATCCATCTGCTGAAAGATCATCACCATGAACGCACCTGCAAAGAAGGCCGACAAGGCCGCTCCCTTCATCCTGGGCAAGCGTCCCGAGACCATCGCCGGCACTATCGAATTCCCTCTGCCGGATGGCACCAGCGCGAAGCTGGAGTGCAAGTTCAAGTACCGCACCCGCAAGGAATTCGGCGTCCTGTGGGACGAAATCGCGGGCGCCACGCTGGCGCTGGCCACGGCCCAGCAGGACACGGCCAAGAAGGAGGGCGAGGAAGCCAAGTTCAGCTTCGCCGGCATGTTCGAGCGCGGCGATGCCGTGAACGCAGACAACGTGCTCAAGTACCTGGCCGCCTGGAACGAGGAGTTCCCCGCCCTGAGCAAGGACACGCTGATCGAGCTGTTCGACCAGGCCCCGGCCGCGCCCGCTGCGCTGTGGGACGGCTACCGCCAGCTCTGCACCACGGGCCGCCTGGGAAACTGAGGGCCATAGCTGCTGCCATCTACCGCAAGCCCCCGACAGCCGAGCAGCTCGGCTTCTGGGGCATGACATACCGGGATTGGGAGGCAGAGCAGCAGCCAGTGGAGATATGGCCCGAGAACTTCCCTGCCTACAAGCTGTGGTGCAAGGTAGGCAGCCAGTGGCGCTACACCATGAGCGGCCCGGCATCCCTTGACTACATCCCGCTGCAGCATGAACTGGATCGCATGGGCCTGAGCGAAGAGGACTACGACGCGCTGTTCAGCGACATCCGCGTGATGGAATCCGAGGCCTTGGCCGCAATGCGAGAGGAGTGACAAATGGCGACAGAACCGCTTGAATTGCGCCCCCGTGCGCTGGTATGCCACCCCCGAAATGGCTTGGTGTTGGAGTTTGCCGAGCCGCTGGGAGTGGATGCGTTTTGCATCGCTCTCGGCGGCACCGCCGGCTATCTGGAATTCGGGAAGGTCACAGGTTCTTCAGAAACGTTCCAATCGTCTCGATGGCTGTCGGAGCCTTGTCAAGCCCAAGGTCCACAAGCTTCAGTACGAGGTGTTTTGTGGTCTCGGCAGGCAGCTCTCGAAGCTGAGCAAGGAATCGCTTCTTTTCGGGCTCAGGAAGGTCTGACTGGAGGATCCTCCCCTCGATCAGCGCCTTGATGGTGTCGTCATGCAGTTTGATGGTCACGACGCCCAGGATTGCAGATAGGCCGCCGTCATCCGCCAGGAAGTCCATGCCCTTTGCTGTGATGTGACCCCCTTGGTAAATGAGACTCCCTTCTTGGGATAGCTGACCAACGATTTCCACCAGGCCGTGGTCCTGCAGGTAAAAAAGGTTGGCAGACACCTTGCGCTCATCCTCGTCCAAGGCTCTCCACTTCTCGAAGGTTCGGCTGGGATAGACCTCTGCATACCTGCGAAGGATCTGTAGTTGAAATTCGCGGTCCAGGATCATTGGCTCCTCGTCTGGCAGATGGTGATATGGAAGCTCCCATCGTATGCCAGGAGGGCAACTGCACTGCCAGGGGCTCAGTCCGGGTTTTTTTGCATTTCTGAAGCGATTGCCCTTGCAAGGTCATGTAGTGAGATTTCTTGCGACTTGCCATCCTTCGAGAGATGGATGGTCGGCAAGCTGCTGCGCGACACGAGATGTCCTTGAGCGGGAGGCATGGTGGCCTGAATGGTGTTCTTGAAGGAGTCTTCAAGTCGTGCGATCAGCTCCCCCGTCATGGAGCGATTGTTTGCCTTCGCGGCTTCTGTGAGCTTGTCGCGAAGCTCCGTGGGGATCCGGAAGTTGAGCTGAGGGTCGGTGCGGGCCATGCGGTGATTGTCTCATCACAGTGCTTGCACGTGTGCTAACACTGTGCTAGTCTTAGCACCGTGATAACACGCAATGAAAGGATTTCTAATGGCGCGAATCGATGAGCAGACCAATGTGCGGTTGCCCGTTGAGCTGAAAGATTGGCTCAAAGCACGGGCTGCCGCATCTCGTCGCAGCCTCACGGCGGAAGTGATCTTGCTGCTCGAAAACCTCAAGCGACAGGATATGCAACAACAAGGAGCAGACGCATGAGCCATCTCATGTCCCTCAACGACGGCAAGCCGATCACCATGACCAGCCTGGAGCTGGTGGACTTCATCAACAGCCAGCGCGGAGACGGTGAAGCGGAGCTGCGGCACGATAGCTTCATGGACAAGGTTCCGAAGGTGCTCGGAGAAGCGGCTCCAAAGTTCCTTGGAACCGCTTCCTATACGGTGAACAACGCGGCTCGGACGCGCGCAATCTACAACTTTCCGAAGCGCGAGGCCTGCCTGATGGCCATGAGCTACAGCTACGAGCTGCAGGCCAAGGTCTTCGATCGCATGACGGCGCTGGAAGCAAACCAGGCGCAGCCAGCGATCCCCAAGAGCTACGCAGATGCGCTACGCCTTGCTGCCGAAACTGTGGAGCGCAACGAACAGCTGGCGCTGGAGAACAAAGCGCAGGCTCAGGCCTTGGCGGTTGCGCAGCCCAAGGCCGAGGCATTGGACCTGATCGCGGCCGGCGAGAAGTCCGTGACCATCCGCGAGGCGGCCAAGCTGCTGGGAGTCAAGGAGAACCGCTTCACCGCCTGGCTCCATGAGCACGAATGGACGTACCGCCTGAACGGCCGCTGGGTCGCCAAGCAGCCGCACATCCAGGCTGGACGCCTCATCTACAAGGAGGCGCGCTACACAGACGAGAAAACCGGGCACGAGGTGTACGCCCCGTACTGCCACATCACTCCGAAGGGGCTGGCCAAGCTGGCGCAGGAGTTCTCCAAGGAGCAGATGGCGGTGGCCGCGTGACGGCTCAAAAGGAAAGAGCCCCGCTGGCAGCAACCAGCGAGGCTCTCAGGCGAATCAATCGTGCGACCAAAGGATTCGACATGGAAATTATCACAACAACGGCTGATGCGCAACGTGTCTCGCCCACGCATTGCCCTCTGGGGTTGGTGGCTCTGGCCAAGGCTGGCGTGCGGATGTGGTTCAGCGCTGCGGAAGGCGTCTACTACCGTGGAACCCGTGACGCCATGGTGCAGGCCGGCGTGCTCTGTGCCGATCAGCTCCCCGGCGTGAACTTCGTCAGCAGCAAGCGATTTCAGAACGACCGTAGCCAGGCGATGAAGGTGACGGCGCGAGGCAAGCGCGAGGTGGAGGTTTTCGTTCGGCTCGCAGGGCCACGAGGCCGAAGGGAGATCGATGTCGATCTTGATGACAGCGACTACGGGCGATGCCTCAACGCTGCGGCTGAACTGATGCTGAGGGCGGCGGGCGCGACCTGACAGAAGGCCGCTGAGGGCCGTTTGATACCATCCCCTCCAGTTTTACCTACTGGAGGGGATATGAGGCTGCTCGCTGTTTTTGGCGTTGTCGCCGCCATCGCGGCGGCACCTGTGGTGTTCGCGCAGAACTACTCGGCAATGGTTGCGAAGGCGAAGGCTGTTGTTTCTCACGACTTCAAAGACCCGGAGAGTGCCAAGTTCCGGAATCTGGGGATTTACCGGTCAAAAACGGGTAAGCCTGAACCGTACGTATGCGGCGAGGTGAATGCCAAGAATTCTTACGGGGCCTACGTTGGCTACAAGCGCTTCGTTGTCGCGGATGGAATTGCGGACATCGACGAGGGGGACGATCCAGTAATGATTACTGCCCTGTGCGCCGTTCTCATAAAAAAGATCAACTGACAGGTTGCCTCCTTAGCGAGGCACTCAACTAAGCCCCGGACCTCCGGGGCTTTTCTATTTCCGGCTCGCCTTTGGCGGGCCTTTTTTACGGGCGGATCTATGACGCAAGAAGGACCCAAGGCTGTAGTCAGCGTTGTCGCGGAGGACAACACTAAAGAGGGGCTGGACAGGGTCAAGCGCGGTATCCAGGAAACCGCTCAGACCGTAGTCAAGGCCGGGCAGGAGGCAAGCAAGGGCATCTCCAAGATGGGCGAGGGCGCCGACCAGACCGCTCGTAAGCTGGAGTCCTTCGAGAAGTCCTGGGTCAACAGCGTTCAGCGTGCGCTGGTCGCCGCAGAGGCAGGCGAGAAAGGGACTGCCAAGTATTTCGAAGCCTGGGGAAAGTATCGCGGCATTGGCGGCGACGTCATGGAGCCGATCCTTGCCCAGTTGCGCGCGGTCGAGGCTGCACAGGCCGCCGCTGCTGGCGCTGCCACAAAGGGGCTGGGCACCATGGGTGTGTCCGCCGCTCAAACCGCCGCCGCGCTGCGCCAGGTGCCTGCTCAGTTCACCGACATCGTGGTCAGCCTCCAGGCGGGCCAGGCTCCCCTTACTGTGCTGCTGCAACAGGGCGGCCAGCTCAAAGATATGTTCGGCGGCACTGCTGCCGCTGCAAAAGCGCTCGGCGGATATGTCATGGGGCTGGTGAGCCCGCTCACGCTGGTTGCTGCCGCTGGTGCTGCGACGGCTGTGGCGTTTCATCAGGGCGCTCAGGAGAACGAGGCGTTCGTGCGCTCCATTGCCCTCACTGGCAATGCGTCTGGCGTCACCACAAGCCAACTGCGTGAGTACGCGCGGCAGATCGATTCTGTGGTGGGCACTCAGGCACAGGCGGCGTCCGGCCTTGCTGATTTCGTCGCGGCCGGCGTGCGCGGTGGCGATGAGCTGCGCCGCTACACGCAGACTGCCATCGAGTGGGAGAAGCTCACGGGCCAGGCTGTCAGCAAGACGGCTGACCAGTTCGCCAGCCTGCAGAAGGACCCGCTGGCCGCCGTCATCAAGCTCAACGAGGGGACCAACTTCCTGACGGTCTCCGTGTACGAGCAGATCAAGGCGCTGGAGGACCAGGGCCGCAAGGCCGACGCGTCGAAGGTGGCCATGGACGCGCTGGACGGCGCCATGCGCGAGCGCGGCAAGACCATCAAGGACTCCCTGGGCTACATCGAGCGCGGATGGAATGCCATCAAGGGCGCAGCCTCCGATGCCTGGGACGCAATGCTCAACGTGGGGCGTGCGGCAACCATCAATGACCAGCTGGCGGTTGTGCAAAAGGAGCTGTCTGCTCTGCTTGCGCAGTCCGAGTCCGGGTTCGGTGAGACAGGAAGCGGTGCGGCCACGGGCCGAAGCAATGCCGCGTATGTCCGCAAGATCAAGGAGCGCATCGATGCGCTGAAGGCCGAGGAGTGGGCGCTCTACGAAAAGGCTGATGCGGAGAAGGTCGCCGCCATGCAGCGGGAGGAGTCCACCCGCAGGATGCAGGCCCTGCTCGACTTTGACAAGGACTATGCCAAGGCCTTGGAGAAGGAGACGACGCTTCAGGAAAAGCTGGCAAAAGTTCGCCGCGAAGGCGAAGCGGCCGGCAAGTCTGAGTCAGAGATCAAGCAGGTGCTCACGTATGTGACGGAACAGCACAACAAGGCCAACCAAGCCGGCGCGAAGGCTGCCAAAGAGCATGCCAAGGAATTGGCTGAGCAAGCCAAGGTCTATGCAGAACTGGCCGGATTGAGCAGCACTTATTACGAAGAGCTGGCGCGTGGTCAGAAAGAATTCGAGAAGGGAAACATCACCCAGGCTCAGTACGTCAAGTACGTCGAAGACCTGATCAAGAAGCAGCCTTTCGCCATCGCCCTGGCCAAGGAAGAGGAGAAGGCCCGCCGCGACCTGCAGAAGGCCATCGAGGACGACATCAAGCAGGCCGACCGCCTGGCCGACAAGCGCCAGGCTGCGATCAAGTCAGCAGAGGATGCAGTGCGCAAGGCGCGCCAGGAAGAGGAGGCGCATGCCCTTGCTGCTGCTGCCAACATCACGCTGGCCGAGGCCGTGGAGCGCCTGACCATCGCGCGGCTGGAAGACCAGTTGCAGATGGCTCGCATGGGCACTGAGTCGCAGGCCACCATTGATGCGCTGGAGCGGGAGCTTGCCGCGCGCAAGGAGCTGCTGGGCGTGCTGCAGCAGAAGGGCTTCCGCGAGGGCAACAAGAAGGCGGCGGACGAAGCTGCGAAGGACTGGGACAAGACCGCCCAGACCATCAGTAGGACGCTGTCCGACTACATCATGAGCGGAGGCAAGGACGCGGCGACATATCTGAAGCGGCTGTTTGCCAACCTGGTGTTGGAGCCAATCGTGCAGTACGGCGTCAATTCGCTGCTCGGCGGCGGCAGCTCGGGTGGCGCGGGCGGATCAAGCATGGGCGGAGGAATTCCCGGGCTTGGCCTATTGGGGAACAGTGGCCTTTTTGCTGGCACGAACTTCGGCGCGGGCCTCATGGGCGGCATGCCTGCCTTCTCTGGCGGCATCGAGATGATGATGGGCGGGGAGCTGTTCGCCGGGGGCATGCAGGCTTTTGGCGCGGCTCTGCCATGGGCGGGAGCTGCCCTTGCGCTGATCAGTCTGATCAAGTCTTTCGACAAGTCTGGCACCCCGCACTACGGTGCGGATGCCGTCTACTCTGGCGGAGAGACGACCGCTGTGAAGCGGCGCGAAGACGGTGCCCTGGGCTACTACGAGGGCGCCAAGTACTGGAACCAGGGCGCGCAGGACTTTGTGAACGGCGTGGCCAAGTCCGTGGGCGGCATGCTCGACTCGTTCGCAAAGAGCTTCGGCCGCGAGACGGGATACATCGTCAAAACCGGCTTTGCAGACGACAGCAGCAAAGACGGCGCCTGGGGCGCGCTGCAGATCGTGGGTCCTGACGGCAAGACCATTGTTGACTGGTCCAAGGATCAAAACAACAAGTGGGCGCCGCGCGAATTCGCAGATGGCGAAGCAGGGCAAAAACAGTACTTGGACATGATCGCCAAGGATGTGGCGGCGGCGATGAGCAAGACGCTCGGTGATGCAGACTGGGCAACTAAAGCGCTGGAATCCGTCAAGGACCTTGATAGCCTCAACGCCGTGTTGCAGCAGATCGGTGCTGTCAAGGCGGCGTTCGACGGTTGGGCCAAAACGCTCACGGGGTTCGCTGATATCACCGGCAAAGCTCAGACCGAGCTGCTCAAGCTCAGCGGAGGCCTGGAAGCGCTGGCCTCCAATGTCAACGCCTTCTATGCCGGGTTCTACAGCGAGGCCGAACGCGCAGAGATCCTGCAACGCCAGGTGAGCGACCAGCTCAAGGGGCTGGGCGTGGATATCGACCCCGCCGGTGGAGAAGCCGCGAAGAAGGCCTTCCGCAAGTTGATCGAGGACGCGCTGGCTTCCGGCAACAACGAGCTGGCGGCCAAGCTCCTAGCACTGGCACAGCTGTTCGGTGTGGCGGCCGACGCGGCGCAGAAGTCGGCCGAGGTGGCCGCTGATGCCGCGAAGACCGCAGCGGAGGAGGCAGCGCGCGCGCTGGAAGAGGCGCAGCAGAAGGCCAAGGACTTGGCCATGGCCAACTTCGAAGCGGCCATCGCCCGAGAGCAGCAGTACTGGCAAGCCGTGGCGTCCAACGCCCAGGAGGCCGTGCAGGCGATCACGGGCATTCTGACGCCGCTGAAGCAGGCCGCCAAGGAGCTGTTCGGCAGCATCGAGGCCGCGGGCCAGATGCAGGCGGTGCAGGGCATGCTCTACATCGAGCGGGCCATTGCCGGCCTGCGCGGTGGCGCGAAGTTCTCCAGCTACGACGGTCTCACGGACGCCATCACCGCGGCGCGCGGCGGCATCACATCGGGCCGCTACGCCTCGCAGTTCGAACGCGACCGTGACGCCCTGGTGCTGGCCAACCAGCTCAAGCAGATCGCCGGCTACGGCGATACGCAGCTCAGCGTCGAGGAAAGGCAGCTCAAGAACTCGCAAGAGCAACTCCAGAAGCTGGACAAGACGCTGACCTACTGGCGCGACCTGCTCGAAGGCAACGACAAGCAGATTGATGCCACGCTGAGCGTTGAGAAGGCGATTGAAGCGCTCAAGAAGCTGATGTTCCCAGAGGCCTCTGGCAAGCCTGGCCAAAAGCCGGGCGGCGGCGCGGTACTGGGGCCGGGCACCTCGCCAGGCAGCACGCCAACGCCCACGGATCCTGACTATGTGCGCCCCCGCACTGATGGCTCTGGCGGGACTTGGTACGAGCCGATCACAGACCCTGGGCGCGTGGCTGAGCTCGACAAGCTTGCAGGCGGGTATCACAAGTTTGACGGCACTGGTGACGCGGCCGGCTTGAATCAGTGGATCAAGGACAACAACCTCAGTCCCAAAGACTTGGCGGACCTGTCCGGCCTGTATGAAAAGGACTGGGAGGCTTGGTTCAAGAACAGCGGCCTGCCGTCCTATGACATCGGGACGAACTTCGTTCCGCGCGACACGCTGGCCATGGTCCATCGGGGCGAGGCCATCGTGCCAGAGGCATTCAATCCATGGGCTGGTGGAACGAATTTGACCCAGGCCAACAACAACGCTCGGCTGGAGGCCTTGGTAGCTCAGCTGATCGATGAGAACCGAACGCAGGCGGGGCTGATAGTCCGCCTCCAGGGGCAAGTGGCAAGGATGCTGCAGCGCTGGGATGGCGACGGTATGCCGCAACCACGAAAAGAAGGAGAGGGGGTCTCAGCATGAGCATTTCATCGCTTGTCGTCGTCGCACCGCTCGTCGTGACTCCAGCCATGCTGGTGTCCACCAACGTGCCCGAGACGGACTATCCAGAGTGGGCGGCCGGCACGACATATGCGAAGGGCCAGCGGGTGATCCTCGCTGCTCAGCACAAGGTCTACGAGAGCGCGGCGGACGGCAACACGGGGAACAACCCCGCGACGCCGCCCGATGAGCCAAAGTGGCTGGAGGTCGGGCCGACCAACCGCTGGAAGCCATTCGACAAATCGGTCAGCAGCCAGGTCAAGCAGGCCAACTCCATCACATACCGGATCAAGCCCAGTCAGGCGATCACGTCGCTCGGTTTGCTCAATGTCACGGGCGCCACAAGCATCCGTGTGCGGTTGATCGATCCGACTTTTGGCACCGTCTACGACAAGACGACAGCGATGTCGCCAGTGCCGGTCGCGACCGGCTGGTGGGAGTGGTTCTTCGGGGAGCGCCGCACCCCGACGCAGGCGCTCTTGCAGGACCTGCCTAGCTTCCCGGCTGCCGACGTATTGATCGACATCGTTGGAACTGCTGCCCTGGCGGTGGGAGTGATCTTGATGGGGCAGCGCCGCACTTTCTCACTCGGCGTCAAGTCCGGGGCGCGCGTGAGCTTCCAGGACTACTCGATCAAGGACCGCAACGAGTTCGGCGAAGTGATCCTGCTGGAGCGTGGTTTCGCCAGGCGTGCCGCGTTCCAGATGCTCCTCTCCTCGAAGGAGGTTGATGCATTCAACGACTTTTTGATATCGGTGCGGGCCACGCCGTGTCTCTGGATTGGCTCAAGCCGATTTGAGGCAACAGTGGTCTACGGGTTCTGCAAGAACTACGAAATTCTTCTCTCTTACTACGACTATGCAGACTCCGAACTGGAGCTGGAAGGGCTGACATGACAGACATCGTTACGCCAACCCCGATTGATGCGCTGCCGCCGGCGCCGTCGCCGGGTGACACGCCCGCAGAGTTCAACGCGAAGAGCTTTCCGTTCGTCGCGGCTGAGGTTGTCATGGTGCCGCAGATCAACACCACAGCGGCCCAAACAAACCAGAACGCGACGGCGGCCAATGAGCGCGCCACAGCTGCCGGGCTGTCTGCCGGCCAATCTCAAGGCTTCCGTAATGAGGCGGAGGGCTTCAGGAACACAACGCTGGGCTACCGCGACCAGACGCTGACGTTCCGCAATGACGCTGAAGGATTCAGCAACACGACCAAGAACTATCGCGACCAGGCACAAGGTTTCAGGAATGAGGCCGAGGGCTTCAGGAATACCACCCAGGGCTACCGCGACCAGACCCTGACGTATCGCAATGACACCGAAGGCTTTCGCAATGCTGCGCAAGGCTTCCGCGACCAGGCCGAGGTATTTGCGACTCAGCAGATCAAAGGCAGCAGCACGACGAGCGTGACGCCTGGCGCCGGCGCAAAGAGCTTCACGATCGAGGCCAATCGCTCGTTCGTCGTGGGCATGTACGTTGTGGCCACCAGCACAAGCGATCCCACGATCCAGATGAGTGGTCCTGTGCAGAGCTACAACCCGACCACTGGAGCTATGGTGATCGCAGTGGACTCGTACCGGGGGGCGACGGCGAAGGCTGACTGGGTCATCGGCGTGGCCGCCCAGGGCAGCAGCGGCATGGCGCAGCAGGTGATCACAGAAAACACCACGGCTGTGGCTGGCGTGATCTACATCATCAATGCCGCAAACGTCACTCTGACGCTGCCCACAAGCGGTCTGACTACTGGCGCAACGATTGGCATTCGACTTGCTGCGCCTGTCAGCTATTCCCAGGTGATCAATTTCGGATCAGTCCCATTTCGCGGGCAGGCCGCCGCTGATCGCTACATCGACAAGCCAGCTTTTGGGCTGGATATCAAATATGACGCTACCGCAGGAGGATGGATATGAGCGGACCAATTTCTGAGCTCTTCGGAGCGTCTGCAGGTGGTTTCTACGAGCAAAAGCTGATTCTCACGTCTAGCACTTTCACATGCCCATCGGATGGACTGTATCTTTTAACTGCTATTGGAGGAGGGGCTGCCGGCACAAATAGCGGTCGAGGCGGATGTGCCGGAGGTTTTGCCAACAGACTTTGGAGGCTTACGCGCGGTGCTGTGGCAAATATCACGATTGGAGCGGGCGGTGCAACGAATGGCGCATCTGGCGGCAATACGTTTATCGTGTTCCCCGATCTATATATGCAGGCCGATGGCGGCAGCTCAACAGCCGGAGGCGGAGCGTTTGGCGGTGAGATAAATATCACGGGTGGTGCGTCTGGAAACACTGCTGGCTCTGGCGGTGGTGCAGTCGGGATCTATGGCGTTGGATACGCTAGCACAGCCACAGGCGGCGGCGGTGGTGCTGGAACTGGGGGGCAGAACGCTGGGGTTGATGGCGGAACTGCTTTGCTTAATCGGAATGGCAGCTCCGGATATGCAGGAGGTCGCATATTGCTGCCTGTCGGGCGAGGCGGAAACCAGACATATCCCGATGGAGAGGCAGGCGGTGGCGGTCGCGGCGGAATTGGCGTCAATGGCGGGAATGGCGGTATTTTCGCGGGAGGCGGTGGTGCTGGCACGGGGTTTAATGGTGGATCAGGCGGCTTAGGCGGCGGCGGTGGCGGTAGCTTGAATGCCGCTGGCGGCGCAGGCGGAAATGGCTGCGTGATTATTGAGTTTTACCGGAGCTAAAAATGGAACGCATTGAGATTTTGAAAGAGGATGGCTCCGTGGAAAACACAGTGATCGGGACTCAGGAATGGGCTGAGGAAACATTCCCGGGCCGCTGGCGTCTCGCAGAGCCAGTGCCCGAGCCTGAGATTGTGGTCGTGCGCCACATCAGTGTTGGCGCGTTCTACGACCGCTTCGGTGCTGCCAAATGGTCGATCCTGTCCGATGAGTCGCCGCAAGTGCGTGCCGTTGTGCGCGACGCGAGCGTGCGCAAGTACATCGATCTCGATAACGCTGACTTGCCTGCAGGGCTGGCCATCCTGCAAGCCGCAGGACACGACATCGACCCGGCCGCGATCATCGACGTGCCGATCCAGCCGCACGAGCTGCCCTGAGCCGCGCCATCCCAACACCAACCCGCTTCGGCGGGTTTTCTTTTGCCCAGGGAGGGCTATGAATCAACTGGAACCTACGAATGTGGCCATCGCGCTGGCCTCGGTGCTGTTTGGCCCGGCCTTGGCCGCCCTGGTGGGGCCGTATGCCGTGATCCTGATCGCGTCCACCGTGGGCGCGGCCTGGGCGCTGGGTCGGCGCGACCCGAGCGCGCGCCTGGGCGCTGCCGGCTATTTCCTGCGGCTGAACGTGACCGCGCTGCTCGTGACCGTGGGGCTGGCCACCCTTGCGGGTCGCTGGCTTGGCTTCGATGAGACCAACTGGATGCTGGCGCCCATCGCGTTGCTGGTGGGCGGAGTGGGGGACGACTGGCCGCGCCTGGGCCGCTGGGTCTTCGAGCGCGTGGCGCGGGTCCTGGAGCGCAAGGCCGGTGGCGGCGAGGGAGGTGCGTGATGACGTGGCAAGCACATCAACTCCTGGCCATGGTCAACCTTGCCGTGTGCCTCGGGATCATTTGGGCCTGCATCTGCCGGCTCAACTCTCACGTCGCGCTCGCCCACAAGGGTGCGCGCGCGAGGTATGCCTTGTTGCTGGCCGGAGCCCTCGCATCAGGTTTTCAGCCGACGCTGTTTGGCACCTGGCCAAGTGGCAGCGACACCTTCTTCAGTGCCTGCCTTCTGGCGGACATGCTCATCAACGTGGCGCGCTGGCACGGTGTTGGCCACCCAATGCGGAGGCAAGACGACCATGAACTTTGACCAGGCCTTTGACCGCCTGCTGGGCCATGAGGGCGGCTACAGCAACAACTCTGCGGACCCTGGCGGGGAAACGATGTGGGGCGTCACGGCCCGCGTTGCCCGAGCCGACGGCTACCTGGGCGAGATGCGCGACCTGCCGCGCGAGCGCGCAAAGAGCATCTATCGGCGCCTGTACTGGGATGCCGTGCGCGCTGATCAGCTGCCCGAGGCCGTGCGCTTCGATGTGTTCGACGGCGCGGTCAACAGCGGCCCGGTGCAGTCCATCAAGTGGCTGCAGCGCGCGGCCGGCGCGGCGGATGACGGCATTCTCGGCCCCAAGACTATGGCGGCTGCTGCAGCCGCAGGCCCGGCGCTGTCCGCCCGCTTCAACGGCCACCGGCTGCTCTTCCTGGCCGACCGCCCCACCTGGGGAAGCTTCGGCAAGGGCTGGGCGCGGCGGATCGGCAAAAACCTTCTGGGAGCAGCAGCATGATCACGCCCACGCAAGCCATCGTGGCCGCGCTCGCCGCTGGCAACCTGCTGCTGGGCTGGGCCTGGCTGTCCGCCCGCGATGACGCAACCACAACACGCGCCGAGCTGGTGAGCATGCAGCAGCAACGAGACGTCGCACTCAAGGGGGCTCAGGCATGCAGCGACGCGACCGAGGCCTTGGGCGCCGTGGCCGCGCAGCGTGCAGCCGAGGCTGCCCCCGCCCGTGCTGCTGCCGCTGGCCAGGCTGCCGCGCTCAACGCTCGGGCCGACTACACCCTGTCCCGCCAGCCCGCTGCAGGCGACAGCTGCGCCGCGCTCCAGGCTCTGGGCGCCGACTGGCTCAAGGGGAGGGCTAAGCCATGATGCGCGCCGCCATACTGCTGGGTGCGCTGGCTCTGGCTGGCTGCGGCGCCGTGCCCAGGGTCGAGGTACAGGAGGTAAAGGTGCCCGTGCCCGTGGAGTGCCGCGAGCCTATCCCGGACAGGCCCACCATGCCCACCGAGACCCTGGCCGACGACGCCGTCCCCTTCGATCTGTTGCGCGCAGCCCTGGCCGAGATCGAACGCCGCGAGGGCTACGAGGTGCGGCTTCTGGCCGCGCTCATGGTCTGCACAACGCCGCTGACGCCGCGCTGATGCGGGATGCGTGACCCAAGTTTGCGCGCTGACGGATCTGGCCGGCAGTGGCCGGAAGGAGCCGATGCCGGCCGGCAACCCAAATGCAAAAAAGCCCCTCGGCAGCCGTGATGGCGCCGAGGGGCTTTTGTCGTTTCTGATCGCATCACGACTACGGCTGGATATTGCCGCAACGTGTTCCCTAACTGATTGCTAAGTGATTGATTTTATTTCCCGATATTTCCACTATCCACAGGGAAAAAATCCTGTTGTCACATTCCAGCAAGTTGTTGATTTGAAAATGAATTATTCTGTGGATAGTGGGAATGTAGGGGCATGCTCCCTGTGCAGACCATGAGGATTCTTTTCCTCTCTGTAGAACGGCCAGTGTTACCTAATTGTTCCCTAATTTGTTCCATATCCCCTCCTGTGGATAAAAGGCGCTACGACACCTTCACGCGCACCGGCTCAATGCCACGCGGGTCGGCATAAATCGCGGCCACGCTCTCTGACTTGTGTCCAAGCAGGGCCTTCGTGTCCACGTTCCCCTGGGCCATGTACGTGCGCTTCGACAGGGAGCGTATCTCATGGAACGTGGGGGCGTTCTCTCCCGTGATCCCTGCAAGATCGCGCGCCTCGGTGAATGCCTTGCTGATGCGGTCCACGAACACAGGGCTGCCCGCCTCGACGCCTGCGCGGTAGGTCTTGCGGTGGTGCACCACATATTTGCTGACCACATTTGACCGGCATGCAGACAGTGCATCCAGCAGCGTCATGCCCATCGCGTCCATCCGCAGTGACAGCGGTATCTCCAGCCATATGCCTGTCTTCGCGCGGTTGATCGTCAGGAACTCCTTGCCAATAGCTTTGCGCTCCAGCTTGGATACCGTGTCCCGGTCCATGCCAGAGATCAAAGCCACCAGCATGGCGCCGGGCAGCCATGGCGCGATCTCTGGGGCCTTGTCGAGAATCAGGCGGAACTGGTCAAGCGTAAGGCGGCTGCGGGATGTCTTGGCTGCTGGCTTGGAGACTGGCTCCACAGGGTTCTCATCCATCCACCCCAGTGCGCGCCCTCGGTTGCAGACAGCGTGCAGCCTGGACCGCAGCGCCTGAGCCGATCTCTTCCTGCCGGCGTCTGCCTCGTCCTCGATGAATTTCGCGCAGTGAGCCACCGAAAGGCCGCCGCATGCAATCTGCCCCAGGCCTTCGCGGATCTTCTTGTCGAGCGAGCGGTTGCTTTTCGCTGTGTTGTAGACCGGGCTGGCGGGCATCTTGTCGAGCAAGTCGGCAATCGTATTGTCCTTGCCCTGGATTCGCTCCAGCAATGCAGGCTTGTCCGACAGCACGAAAGCAAGCGCTTCGTTCGCCTCGCGCTTGGCCTGGGCGATGGAGACGCGGCCGATTGCCAGGTCCTTGCCTGTCGCTGGATTGCGCCAGGTGAAGTATCCGGGCCGCGGCTCGCGCAGGCCAGCAGGCCAATCCCTGCGCGATCTATCCCTTGGCCTTGCTGCCATGTCATGCCGCCTTTCTTGCGCGAACGCGATCCAGTAGTGTCTGCCGCTGGCTGTGGTCGATGGGGCGCGCGTCTTCCTGCACGTAATAGCACTTCCCCACCTTGACCGGCTTCGGCTCGATCTTCCCATCGCGCACCAGACGGCGCAGCGTCCAAAGGCTGGGCACAGGGTCAAAGTGCCGCGCAGCCCAGTCCAGTAGCTTCACTCGTTTGCTCATTTTGTCCTCACTGAAAAGTCTCGGCCCGCTGGTTGTTGGCGCGGGTCGCGCTCATGCTGATATGCGGCCCACAGCGCCGCCCCGGCGGAACACCGCTCCTGGGAGCGCGTGACACCGGCGGCGATGCACTGCGGGCAGCTGAAGTGGTGGACCTGATACGCGCGGTCGGCCAGCTCCCACGGGCTGGCGCTGGGCGGCTCAGGCATAAAAAATCCCGCTCTCGGCGGGTTCTCTGTAGTGCTTCTCTTCGTCTCGCCATTTGCGCGCCTGGCGCACGTCTCGCTTGCTCATGAGGCCTCCGGAGGTGATGGCAGTGGGATCCAGTGGGTGAAGTTCTCTTCGCCCCAGGACGCCCCAGACTCGACGGCCGCGTTTGCGCGCGCGATGCCGTGTGGCGTGAATGGGTCGAATGGATCATCGGGCCATGTCCATTCCGCATCTCCGAACTCGTCCTCGTACCATCGTGCGATGACCAGCGGATCTGCCGTCCAGCCGTCTCCTTCCTTGGCCGGCGCGCGCCAGAGCATGATCCATGTCCCATCCTTAGGCGCCGTCTCGATCGGCCTCCAGTCCATGACTGGTCCTTCGGCGCTCAGCGGCAGCGGCTTGCGCGCCTCCAGCTCATCCGTCTCGGTGCGCTTGAGGATGCTGTTCTCTGACGCGAGGTCCAGGGCGTCCATCTCCAGCTTGTGGGTCTGGGCGAGCAGGCGCTCGTTCTCGGCCTGGAGTCGTATCAGCTCAGCGGCGGCAGCGTCCGGCAGGGACTGTCCGTCGAATTGCAGTCCGCCGTCATCCAGGTATTCCAGCAGGTCCGCAATGGCGAGTGCTGGAGGTGTTGGTGCTGGGGTCACGATGCCTCCTTTGGTGCGGTGTCCACGTTTGCTCTGCAGAACGGGCAGAAGGGCAGGACCATGCATTTCTTCCCCTGGAGCAGGGTCATTCGTTCGCGCCGTGCGCCGGTGGCTCTGTTCCGCATGGTCTGTCGCTCGATGAATCCCTGAGACCATGCGAACGCGGCCTCATCGCATAGCTGCAAAGCGCCGCTACGAAGTTTTTTGCATTTGTCGGTCATGCCGGTCCTTTCTGCTGAGCCTCTGCAGCACCCTGGCGGCGCTCTGCCTTGTGCGTGCGACGCTTGTTGATCTTGTTGCCGCCGCGAGGGCTGTAGGCCCCGCCGCCCACGTTTCCTGGGCGCGCTGACCAGTATTCGAATCCGGCGCCCTTGCTGCCGCGCTTCGTCTTGCTCATTGCTTGGGTCCTTTCTGCTGCGCCTGGGCGCGCTCCCATGCCTGGATCTCGCCGGGCGTCATGTTCGATGTGCTGCCGTAGCCGCAAGTCGGGCATACGAGGAGTGAGATGCCCCTGCCGCCGTCGCCAATCTCTTCCTCCAGTCCGGCCTCGTAGCCGCGCCAGCCGCAGCCCTCGCGGCCACAGCGGATCGGTCGTTCTTGCATATCAGCTCTCCTTGTGCGCCCCTTGGGCCAGGGTCTCGAAATAGAAAACGATGGGCGTGGCCTTCAGTTCGACCAGGCCGTAGCGAACAGCGCGGCGGAACGTGCTGACATCGCGCATCAGCACCTCG